>Ga0154703_155_pt2 | contig 13727 bp, 15 predicted proteins | sample Rifle2008BG13ft_FD_105563 | JGI IMG/M metagenome (GOLD analysis project Ga0154703, IMG submission 105563) | Candidatus Pacearchaeota archaeon RBG_13_36_9
GGTTTTTCTTTCTCCCACCCCCCAACGGCGGGAATTCGTAATTCAAAATAAGTATGCGTTTGGGGTTCATTTAAGTGCTTGATCCTCCTATTAGTTTTTTACCTATAAGATGCTCAAGAAACTTGTCAGGCATCTCAGTTAATGGGTTTTTCCCAAAGTATTCCTCAATTGTATCCATGATTTCGTGAGCATGGTTGTTTTCTAAGCAAGCATCTCTCCATCTTTCTTCATTTTCCAGGACAAAAGGCACGAAAAAGGCATAAGAATAACTGTGAAGGGTGCCTTTCATTATAGATGCCAGTGCCAAAATACTTGCTTGTTGTTCTAGATTAAGCTTTTTTAGAATTTCCCTGTCTCTTTCACTAACATTCATTTTAAATAATTCTGCGATAGGGCCATCTAAGTTTTGTCTATAACCTCCCTGTTCCATTAAATGACTTGTTAATCCAGAATAAACTCTTGTGCTAAATGTTCCAAATTCTTCCCAAGGATTATAAGACTCGGCAAGTGCTCTGTCGTAACCACTTAGATTCTCTGCAAAAGGCGGCTGTATTTTTCTTAGAATCTGGATAGCATGGTAATAAGCATCTGCTAAATTAGGGTCTATATTTTCAATATGTTGTTTAATCTGTTCGTTCATTTTAATATAGAATCACCCCTTGTCCTCTCCCCTAAGGACAGATGTATTAGAAATAAGGGATATTTAAGGTTTGGGGTTGAATCTTAAGTTGAATAATAATTGAAAGAGCTTGAAGAAGAAATCCCAATGCTATTAAACCTAGCCCTGCTAAAAATCTAATTTTATTTATTTCTGTAACTGTAGCAGGCATTCCTGCGAATTTAATAGTCATGCCTCCATAGTCTTTAATTTTAGTTATCTCTAAAGAGACTGCCAAAAGAATGGTTCCTATTAGTCCTAAAATTAACCCTACTAAGCTAAGTAATAAAAGTCCTTTCATTTTTTCTTCAACAATATGCCTTTTTTTGTGACTTCTTCCTTCAATTCCTCTCCTTCTTTGAAGCCTGCTTTCTTGACTGCTTCTTTTGATAATATAACTTCCCATTTAAAATAATCATCTCCGCTTTTTGCTTTTCTGCTTACATGCTTTTGAAGTTTCATAATAATCTAAGTTACTATTTCTTTATAAATATTTAGACGCCAAAAGGTTTATAAATAGTAGACGTCTACTTTTATTATGAAATACTGCACAAAATGCCTGGAGAATATTGATGAAGAGAATAAAGATGAAAAATGGAGCATGAGCATTACTAAAAAAGGTGGCAGAATTATTGAATTTGAGTGTTTTCACCTGGAATGCTGGAAGAGGTTCTTTTAGGAGGCTGTTGAAGCAGGAATAAGGGAAAGGGTAAGAGAAGTTAAGATAAGCTAAAGAACTATTCTATTATTTTAAAACTTCCCAATGGCCACCCTTGTCCGGACCTATTCTCTTGAGCAGGCCTAATTTTATTAATCTATTCAGATGATACTTAATTCCATCTTCTGTGATATTTTGGATTTTCTCAGCAAGTTCTCTTCTTGATATTCTCGGATTTTCTTTTATCAGTTCTAAAATTTTCTGGGTAGTTTTCTGGGTAGTTTTCTGGGTAGTTTTCTGGGTAGTTTTCTGGGTAGTTTTCTGGGTAGTCTTTTGGGTAGTCTTTTGGGTAGTTTCTTTCCCGGCAATTTTTCCTGCTTCTTCGAGCGTGGGCCTGAATAATGTTACTGCGAAGAATTTGCCAAACTGAAATTTTGGCTCTTTTAACCCTGCTTTTTTCATCGCTCCTTTAATCCTATTAATGCCGCTTCCAACCTGCTCAACCAAATCCAATTTCTGCAGCAAGCCAAAAACAAGCGGATTTCTTGACAAGCTTCTTTTTCCAAATTCTTCTTCTTTAATAATCAATCCCCCGGGGTTGCTTACTTCAACTCTATCATCAAAAATATCTATTTGAATATTAGCGCCTTTTTCATTATAATCCCTGTGTGCTATTGCATTAACTATGGCTTCTTTCAAAGCCCCATCTGGAATTTCCAAGATTTCTTTTCTTGGGCCAAAGCCTTCAATTTTATAAATCAGTTTCAAATTTTTATAAAAATAGTTTAAGACCTCATTATAATTTGTGAATATATCAGAATGAAAATCCTTTTTATCAATTATAAACTGCTTATCAATTCCCTTATACAAGACACAAGTTATAATCGCATGCCTGAAGAATCCCTCAATATTATCGCAGAAGAATAAAACGCCTGCATTTTTGAATTTTCCAGTTTCTGTTAAAACACCCAGATTCTTCAGGATGTCTTTATCAGGTATTGTCCTGCTAAGCCCTGCTTTTTTTATGAACTCTTCAAATTTTGATTTACTAAAGTCATTCTCAAAACTAAACTCCTTATTGATAGATTCATCAAAAAGTATTTTTCCCTCTTTATTAAAAAACTCTCTTATTTCATCAGTTGATAATTTTTGAGAGTTGCTTCCCTGCCTTAAAAAGAATCCAGCAGAGCATCTATAAGGCTTATTAATTCCTTCTTCAACATTAATAATAAGAAGATTATCAACTGTTTCAAGTTCAACATGAATATGAGGGTCGCAGTTTCTTGCCAGGTCCTGAATTTCTGACTTTAGCTTATTTGTTGTTTGTATCCCTTTAACTTCTCCTTTGTCATTAACTCCCAAAAGTATTCTTCCTCCTTCAGAATTAGCAAGGGCAACTAATTCCTTTGACAAATTTTTAGGGTCAAATGACTCTTTAAACTCGGTCTTAAATCCTTCACCTTCCTGCAAAATAAATTCAAGCTCTTTTTTATCCATGAATATTATAAAGAACAAATGGATTTAAAGGTTTCTCTTTAGTTTTGTGCTGTTGAGCTTGTTACAAGATCTATTCCTAAATCTTTATACTCTGGTTTTGAAAATTCTTTCAATAAGTAGTAAGTGGCATTCCCAGCTCCCCCTCCCAATGGAGGAAACTCATAGTTTAAGATAAGTATGTTTTTCTTGCTTTCGCTTCTAGGATAATTCTCTTTGGAGGGCATGATAAAAAAACGAATATAAAGCTTCTATTTTACCGGGATTCCCGGTAAAAATGATGTTTAACTGCTTAAGTCCATTTTAAGGAGTTTTATGGGAGAGTGAAACTTCCCAATGGCCGCCTTTATCAGGGCTAAATAATGTTACTACGAAGCCGAAAGATTTAAAAAGATTTATATACATAATATTATGTATATAAGTACATGATAACCGAAGAGAAGATAATAAGGCTTTTTATTGAAGAAAAAGAACCAAAGACAATCCGGGAAATATCGAAAAAAATAAAAGCAGATTATAAAATAATCTATACTGCGGCAAAAAGGCTTTTGGAGAAAAAGATACTTTTAGGCAGAGAGGTGGGAAAAAGCATCCTATGCGAGCTAAACCCTTCTTATTATGGAATTGAGATATATTCTGCTGAACACAGAAGAAAAGAAGAGCTCCTTAAAAATAAGAACATCAGCTTAATGTACAGGGAAGTTATTAAGAATGCCGGTGCATTTTTCGTCTTTATCATATTTGGCTCTTATGCAAAGGGGAAGGAAACAGCTAATTCAGATATTGACATTATAATAATCTCTAATGAAAAAGAGATTGAAAAAAAAGTAAATGAGATGCTTTCACTTATGCCCCTGAAAACTCATGCGCTTTTTTTTACAGAAGAAGAGTTTATAAGAATGAAAGACTCTAAAAAGTCAAATGTTGTTAAAGAGGCTGTAGAAAACAATATAATTTTATATGGAATAGAAAATTATTACCTAATAAAAAATGCTTGATGAAAAAAGAATAAAAGAAGCAGAATCTAATGTAAGGCAATACTTAGCTGAAGGCCTGATTAAAAAGCAGGAAAACCGGACTGCAAAAGAAATGTATCTCGAAAACAGCAATCTATCATTAGAGACTGCTCAAAAGCTGCTCTCCTTGGAAACTAATATTTACAAGCCTTACCTTTGGGTTATTATCTCTTCTTATTATTCTATGTACTACATTGCAAACGCGGTTTTGCTAGAGTTCGGATATAAAGTAGGAGATAAAATAAGCCATAAGGTTACAAGTGACGCACTGATTGTTTTTGCGAGAAATAAGCTTAAAAAGGAATTAATAGAAGGGTACGAAAACATTAAAGAAGATGCCCTTGAATTGATTTCGCAAAAGACAGACAATCTATTGCAGTCGTTTGATTTGGAAAGGGAGAAGAGGTCTAAATTTCAATACCAGATGGACGAAAAAGCCAAGCAGTCAAAAGCGCTCACTTCCCTGGAAAGAGCAAAGGAATTTGTTTTTGAGATGAAAAAATTATTGAGCTAATTTCTAATAAAGATGTTAATTGCGAGTATGTAATGCTGATTGCAAAAAAAGGAAAGAAGATTATTGAATTTTTTATGTTTCATAAGAAATGCTGGGTGGGGCATTTAAAAGAGTATTTTGGGAGAGTGTGAAGATTTTTCGTCAGTACGAAGTAATCATAAATGTTTAAATAGAAGAGGAATATGTGAGACTTATGAAAAAGAGATTAGGGATACTTTCTATTACCTTTATACTGCTAACTATAATTATATCTTTATGCCCAACAATAAACTCCATTGAGGCAGAGGAGGAGATTTCTCTAAGTATTTTTATGGACCTTAAATCTAGATCTTATGAGCCTGCAGCGATAGGATTCAGGCCGAGAACTGAAAACAGGACACAGAATTTTTTATTTCAAGGAGATGAAATAACCTATAGAGTTCTTGTTTATGCGCCTAAAGGAATAGAAACAATCAAATATTTTGATACAATCTCTCCCTGCTTCCATAATGAAACACTAGAGGCGGGCGAAAAAATAGACAGTTCCTTTAGGGTTATTGTAAATAATCAGACCTTAACAACTGTTCCTGAAGAGAATGTAATGGCCATATATCTCTGCAGCATTGCTCCAGAAACAATTGATAGCATGTATGGCGAATACTGGGTAGAGACTGAGGTTGAAGATTCTTATGGAATCAGCAGTTCTACGTTAGAAGAGGAATATATTTTTATTAATCCCCTGATTGTAATAGAAGTTAGCGGGGAAGCAGAGTTTAAAATAAATGGTTCAAATTATTTATATTCTAATCCCATGATACTCATAAACGTCCCTGATGGTGGATCGGGAGTTGAAAGCAAATTTTACATTGAAAATTTAGAAAACGATCCTAATTACAATAAAGAAGCTTATCTTGGGGCAAATGCAGCTGGAATAAGCGGATTGGAATATATGGCTTCAATAGGAGACTATAATTCAGGATGGACAGAATTTCCAGAAAAAGGATATTTAAAATGTCTGGCGGAGAATCAAACCAACAATGAATGCATCTCAATTCCTGAGAATAGCATTATTACAATGCAATTCAGAATAAATAAAACAATTAACCTAACAGAATTAAACCTTTCTGAGCATGGCGCATTGTTTAGGTCCATTATTTTTGATAGTCTTGAAAATACAGGCGCCTTTTCAGGGCCAATAGAATATTCTTCGCAAATAATTGATAATCCAAACCCTGAATTTGAAATCGTTGATAAAAAGATATTTGGGCCTGAAAATTATGAAATACAAAGGATTACAAACTACCTCTTTGAAAATGAAACAATCTACTATAAAATAAAGCTTATTTCACAAACAGCAGGGCAAATAGGGGGTGCGGGCTTTTACCTTGGGGAAGATAAGATAAGTGATTGCATCTATACTAGAGAATATGGAGATAACTGGAAAAATTATGAGTGCAATTATACAGTGGGAGGTCCAGAAAGTATTTATGAGAGATATGCCCTATCTATAATTCCTTATGGAAGATATCCTGCTGATCAGGGAATAGTTTTTAAGGATTATTGGTTTTTTAATCCGGTCGTTAGGGTTGGGATAAGTTCTCAGGACTTTCATTTGGGGAGTTCTTACTCGAATAAGACACTTTATTCAAAGAGTCTGCTTATAAGGAATAATTTCGACTACTGGAGCTCCATACAATTAAAATTTGATATCTCAGCACAAAATTTGGCTGCAAATGACTCGGGAGGATGTTTTGAAACAGGACTGCTTAATTCCTCTAATCTCAATTACTATGCTGTAATCGGGGAATACTCTTCAGCGAACTCAATTAATTCAAATGGTTATGGATACACCCCAATCTCTGCAAATTACGAAAATAATGAATGGCAACCTATTCTTGATCCGGGATTGTATTTAAATCCTGGAGCGGAGTTTAACATAAATTTCAACATAGAAATCCCAGAGAATTGTTCGCCTGATTTTTATAATGGATCCATTTATTTGAAAGCTTCAGCTAGTGAAGATAATTACATAATTTACCCAATTGATTTAAGTTTGAATATTTTAAAAGAAGAGTTTCCAGCGGGTTTTTGCGGAGGAACAACAAGATGCGAATGTGGTGATACTTTAGTTGAATCACAAACTATGAATTATGATTTAGTTGGTTGTAGTAAAGACGGGATTATTATTGGTGCTGACAACATTTCTCTTGATTGTGCTGGACACTTGATTAGTGGAAGTTCTAAAGGATTACATCCAGCTGATGAAGGTTACATAGAAACAGGCTTTGGAATTATTACCGCTAAGAATAGTGATAAAATAAAAAATTGTATTGTGCAAGAGTTTGATGTTGGAATATCCTCAGAGTATAATTTTGGAATTGTATTGCTCAATAATCTATTAAAAAATAATTCTTGGTATGGAATAATGCTCTCTCCAAGTAATAAAGGAGAAATAGTTAATAATACTTGCAAATACAACAAGGTAAATGGTATAATGGCTAATGGAGCCTTTGATAATCTCTTGTTAGGAAACCGATTGTTTGAGAATTCACAAAATATTGTTTTAAGAAAGAGTTATAACAATCAGATTATAAATAATAATGTATCTAAATCGAATTCTAATGGTCATGATGATATTGGAATAAATTTATTGTGGAGTTTTTATAATAATTTATCAAGAAATACAATTGAGAGGAATGAAGTAGGAATATTAATATCAGCATGTCAATACAATCAGGTAACAGAGAATACAATAGAATCAAATGATTTTGGGATAATGATGGATATAGGAGACAGTTCAATATCCTGGAATAATTTATTTTGGAATAATTCTTTCAATAACACGCAGAATATATATGTAGAATATGAAAGTCCTGTTCAAAAAAATTATTGGAATCTTTCAAATATCGGGAATTATTGGTCAGACTTTAAGAGTAATCCTGGATATCCTTATTTCTACAGAATTTATGGAGAATGGGGTTTTGAATATGGTACTGATTGGCATCCTCTCAACATAATTGATTCAGATGAAGATGGAATAAATGACAATGTTGACAATTGCCCCGAGATATATAACCCTGAACAAACCAATAGTGATATTGATAACTATGGCGATGCATGTGATAACTGCCCCCATTCCGAAAATCCAGACCAAGAGGATGGGGATGGAGATGGAATTGGGTGGTTATGCGATAATTGTGCAGCTGTTTACAATCCAGAACAAACTAATATAGATAATGATTTTGTAGGAGATATCTGCGATAATTGTTTATATGTTTATAATCCCGACCAAGAAGATTTTGATGGAGATGGAATCGGATTCTGGTGTGACCCTTGCCTTAATGACCCATTAAATGATATAGACGGTGATGGAATATGCAGTTCAGTAGATAATTGCCCTTATGAAAATCCCAATGGCTTAGATGCAGATAATGATGGGTGTATCGATACTCCTGAAACATTCACAGAAGTGATAATAGAATTATATGGTGAAGATAATACTCTTTTGAATCTAATTTCAGGATGGGGATTTAGTAAATGCAAGAACTTTAATGGTTTTTGCAATGTAATAAACAATAACCCTCATTACTCAGATAATTCTGAGTTTCTTAAAGAGTATGGAGAGAACATTTGTACATTAGAATGTCCTGAAAAAGATGTACAGAAGAATTCAAAAAAATAAGATACAAGGACAATTTATGTAAGCGGAGGAAACTCATAGTTAAGCATTAAAATTTTCTTTGCTTTAGGCATGAAAATACTTAGAACAAGGGCTTAAAAACGTTTGTTGTTGTAGAATATAAGAATGTGTTTTAGGGGTTTTGTTATTTGCCTTCAAGTATTTCCCCACATTTACTAATGAATTCGTAAGCATCTTTTTTTATTTTCTCTGCAATTGTTTTTGTTGTCTGTTTTGTTATGCTATATTGAGCTATTTCTCTTTTATGCCTTGCATCCGAAAGCTTTTCAATTTCTTCTTTGTGGAACATTGCGGATTTAAGCAATAACAGGGCATCTGAATCCAGAATTTTCTTTTTAACGAAAAATTCCTCTAAAACGCAAAGTGTTGCAGTGTGATTTTTGCTTCTATACCCGATTTCGGCTAATAAAGAAAGTGCAGCAGTATACATAGCATAATATCCACAGATGGCTACCCATTCATTTGAATCATATTCTTTTGGAACTTTTAATAATTCTCTTGCTTTCTTGTTGCTGTTTAAATCAGAAAGGAGACTCATGGTTATAAGATTCTGTCTGGCTTTTTGCAGGAATTTATTTGCAAGGCTTTTATAGGAATTATCTTTTGCCAACTGCCCCTGCTTAATATACCATTCAATTGCCCTCATTTTGATACATCCAATAATAAACAGAATCCCCTCCCTTAAATGCTATTCCATACATCTTTAAATCATTCCATAATTCAGGATTATCTTTTCTTATATTTGGTAATTCGTGTAAAGGTAATATAACTGGAGCAAATTTAATATCATATTTATGCTTTAATGATTCAAGAAATCGTTTAACTTCTTCCTTTTTAGAAGCAATGCAAACAATATCTATGTCGCTTTGTTTTGTTTCTAAACCTTTTGAATAACTTCCAAATAAAATAATCCCCCAGACATAAGGATTTTCTTCAATTTCTTTAATAGCCCTATACAAGTTTTTATGTTTTTTTATAAATTCTATCTCTCTTTCTAACATATAAGCATTAAACCCCATACTTTCAACATATAAATTATTTAAGTCAGGAGAATAAACTAATGTTTTTCCCACTTTTTTCTCTTGTATAATCCCTTTTTCAACCAGGGACTTTAAAGCGGTGTTAACCCTCTCATAAGAGTAATCTGTTCTTTCAATTATATCTTTAATAGTCATATCTTCTCCTTCTGGAAAAAATGAGCTTATTATAGTCCCTTCTAACATTGATAATTCCATGGCTCCGAATGAACCAAATCCATGCTTTTGTTTTCTTTCTATTTTTACCATTTTCTATCTATTGATTTATCTATAATATTATTGATTTATCAGTATTTATAAATCTTTCTTTTTAAGCAAGTAGTAAGTTGCATTCCCTGCCCCTAATAAAACAAAGCAAATTCTGTAATACTAAAAGAAACTAATTTTCTTTGTTTTACCCCCAACGGAGGAAATTCGTAGCCAAAAAGTTTGTTGTTGTGAAAAAGAAGGGTTATTTTCATAAATATAAATCGTAAGTTTTATATACCTTTAAATACATATTATATTGTTAATTGCTCAGTATGGTCTCTGACAATACTGAGCCCTTTAATGCTCTTTCTGATTTTCAATTATTTTTGAGAGAATTTTATCGAGAGGTATTGAACTATCGCAGGCTCTTCTTAGATTATAAGAGGAACTTTTACTGAAATAAGCATTTTCAACTTTTTTCCTGTATCTTTCTCTTACTGTTTTAATAATAGGCATAAAATCTTCATCCCCACTAACAATGATGGCAGTATCGTATAAATTATCAACAGCTCCCATTAATAAATCATGGGACAAATGAACATCATCGCCTTTTACAAGGTAAATAAAGCTTCCTTCTGCTGTTTTTATTTTCTTTAAGGTGCATAATACAACTTTAAATTTCTTAATTTTTCTTAACATATCCAGAAACTTTTGATGTTTCCAGTATTTATTAACATCTTCACTTATATCCAAAGGGGCTACATAGTAAAAAGCAGTAATTAATTTTCTAGACCCTGCTAGTTCTTCTATAAATTTTTGAAAATCTACCCTCATCCCTTTTTTAGCAGTGCTATAGTAAAAATTACTTCCATCGATAAAAATAGAAACTCTTGTTTTATTATTCATAAAGTAGTTATTATAAAGACATTAATAAAGTTTTCTTTTTATCCCCCCAGCGGAGGAAACTCGTAGTTAAGCATTAAAATTCTTTTTCCTTTAGGCATGAAAATATCTAGAAATGCATAACTTTTAAAGATAGTTATTGTAGAAAGCTATTTTTTCAAAAGTTTCCTTATTTCTTCATTAAACTTCTTCGCCCTGCTTAAGGAAGTTTCTGCCTTGTTTTTCAAGGCAATTTCCCCCATCTCATAAGTAAATCTTGACCGTTTCTCTTTTTCACTTGAGTAGTCTTCGATAAGCCCTTTTGCCTTTTCTTTTCCAAGAGCCTGGGAGGCTTCCTGCCCTGCATCTTGGAAATCTTCAATAAAATGCCTTTCCAGTTTCCCATTAGAATAAAAGTAATAAACGAGAGCGTTGAACACATGAAAATGTATAGATTCATCTGTCTTTATTTTAACCCCTATGCTTTCCAGCAGCGCCCTTGCTATATAAAACATTGAATAATAACTGGCATTTATAACCCATAAAAATCCGTTAAAACTTGAAAAGCCCATTAACTCTCTTACCTTTTCATTTGTAGAAATTTCAAATAGGGCTTTTGCAGAATCTGAAGAATCTTTGGAATTTTTTACAAAAAAGTCTGTATATCTAATGTCACTGGTTTTTATTATTTCTCCTTTGTTTATGCTTTTGATTGCATTTCTCTTGGCTTCATCTATCTGCTTATCTCCTAGCATTTTTTATAATCCTGTAATAGTTTTCTCCCCCGAAAACTATCAGGTGTTTGTTTAAAGACTCATTTAGTGTATTTAATTGTTCTCTTTTTAACAACATTTCATAAGCACTTTCTGTTGAGATAACATTTAAGTCCAGCTTAAAAGAAAAATTTGAGCCTATGTTAGAGATAATCTTTTCTATTTTTCCAATATCTTCCTTTTTGTCAGTTATTATTAGAATATCAATGTCCCTGAAGCTGTTTTTTTCCACAAATGAGCCGAATATCAAGAAAACAAAAAAATCTTTTTTAATCTCATTTAAGCAGTCTTCTATAAACAAGGAGACAGATTTCTGTTTGGATAATCTTTCTTTTGCCCTCTGAGACTCTATAAATGCAAGCTCGGGGAAATTTTTGCTGTAATTTATTGATAATAGCTTTCTTTCATCTGAGATAATAAGCCCCTCTTCCAGAAGCCTTTTAATTGAGCTGTGGATTAGAGGATATGGTTTTTTTAGAATATTTGCGATTTCATTTATGCTAAACTGCTTATTGATTTTTGAGGCAAATATTTTTAGTATTCCCACCTGGGTTTTGGTAAGCATTTTATATTATATTATTTTTAGTATATAACTATATCTATTTTGATATATTTAAAGTTTTCTGTATATTTTTATTCTTTCTTTCTCTTCATATTTCGGAAGGCCTTTATAGTGCATTGTTACAACACTTAATTAAGCATTAAAATTCTTTTTCCTTTAGGCATGAAAATATCTAGAAATGCATAACTTTTAAAGATAGTTGTAATGAAAAATATGCGAGAAAATGTTTATTGTTGTGGAGAACTATTATTTTTGAACTGCATTCTGATTTGCAGATTTCTCTGGGGGAATCTTGTTCTCTTGTTTTTTCTTTCTTTCTACATAAAAAAATCTCTTTACTATTTTTTTACTGATGGTATGCTTATTGTCTGAAAGATTTATAAGATTATCAGAAACACACTCGGCAAAATAACAAATATCCACTTCTTTTTTCAATTTTTTCACTCTTTCAATTAATGGAGCAAAATCTCCATCACTGCTTATAAGAATTGCCTTATCATATTTATTTTCATAAGCATCACCTAACATATCAAGAGCTAAACAAACATCATCTCCTTTTATTATATGATACTCTTCACCTTCCTCGCTAATCCTAGGCTTCCTCTTGCATAAAATAACCTCACAATTTTTCATTTTTCTTAATCTTGAAAATAACTTTTGCTGCCTTCTAAAAGGTTCTTTATTCAATTGCTGTTTTAGTGAGGCGTTGTAATAATAAATTTTTATCAGAGAGCAATTTTTTGTTAAGTATTTTATATAGTTTTCAAAATCAAATTTTTCATCAGTATATCTTTGATTAATTGACCTCAAACCCCCATAGAAATTGGCACCATCTATATAGACACAAACTCTTTTGTTCATTTTAAAAAAAACCCGCATTACCAAAGTAATAACGGGGTACACATCTCAGGGTCCTGCAAGCAGGTTTATAGCCTCCCTGTGGCATAAGATATTAATGGTTACAATCTTTATAAGTCTTTGTATTTTGAAAATTCTTTTAAGAGGCAGTAAGTTGCATTGCCTGCCCCTAATAAAACAAAGCAAATTCTGTAATACCAAAAGAAACTAATTTTCTTTGTTTTACCCCCAGCGGAGGGAACTCATAGCCAAAAAATTCCTTCAGAGGAATTTTAGGGCTTCAAAAATGCCTTTGGATGCATTTCTGAGGTTAATCATTAAAATTTTCATAAAAATGTTTGTTGTGGTGGACTATATTAGAATGACTGCAGGAATGAAGGAATTTTACTGCAAAAGTTCTTCTGGAACTTTAAGCTCTTTATCTAAATATACCAGTTCTTCTGCTTCTGATATTGCCTGCCTGCAAATCTCAATTCTGCGGCTATATTGGCGGCTTACTTCTTCGCTTTCTATGTAAGGGCCGTACCTTGCTTCCTCTCTTTCATCTACATCTGATATTTCTTCTTTGTCAGCATATACCATTATCCTGCTGATAAATTCCTCATTATAGTCAATCAGCCCTTTGTCTTTAATATACTTCAGGAAAGATGCTGTGCATCTCTGGTTTCTGCTTTCAACTCCGAATTTGGAAAGTATTGCCAGGGCACAATAGTACAGAGTGTAATACCAGGCTTCTGGTATCATATATTCAAACCCGTTGTTTTTGTAGAGCTCACATAATTCCAGGTTCTTCTTGGCTTTTTCCAAATATCTTTTAGCCAGCGCATCATCCGGCTTTTTAATAACGAGTCCCTTGTGTTTCTTGCCAGCTCCGGAGTCTTTTATCCCGCTTTTAAAACAATTTTTAACTTCGTTCTTTTCCATTTTTATCCAAGGTAAAGCTTATTTAAATCTCTTATGAATTTAATAAAATTTTCCTGGCCAAACAAAACTGTACCCTTTTCAACAGCATCCAGAAATGCCTTATTTTTTTGCACAGCTAACTCATGCCTGAATTCCTCTTTTGTAAACCCTACCTCATGAATTTTCTTAATTTGCGCCAGCTGAATTTTAGATACTGCCTTATCGATCTCTATAAATTGCCTCTTATTTTTTACTACGCTTAAAATATCAATATCTTTAGCGTCTTTTGGTGAGTGGAGTATGCTGCCATATAAGACAAGAAAGTCTACTTTGTCCTTTAACCCTGCAAAATTATCAAGCCATCTTTGGTTTTTTATAGCCTCTTCTAAAAGCAGGGTGGCAAGATTCTTTTCAACCAATGGATTTTCCCAGTTTAATCTTACTTTGTAGGTGCTTGTCTTTCCTTCGCCGGCAGGAATAAGCTTAACAAATCGGTCAGACTCT
>Ga0154703_189_pt3 | contig 13069 bp, 14 predicted proteins | sample Rifle2008BG13ft_FD_105563 | JGI IMG/M metagenome (GOLD analysis project Ga0154703, IMG submission 105563) | Candidatus Pacearchaeota archaeon RBG_13_36_9
TCGATTATCTGGGGATTAGGCTTTCAGCAGCAGGAATAGCAGCCTTCTTGATGTTAATAGGCTATTCTGTAGATACAGACATCTTGCTTACAACTCGCGCCCTAAAGAAAAAAGAGGGTTTGCTCAACAATAGAATTTATGGGGCATTTAAAACCGGCATTTTGATGACCGGAACTGCTTTAGCAGCTGTCATCCCTGTCTTATTTTTAATGGGCGGTTTGCCAGACTCTTTCAAGCAGATTTTTTTAATCCTGGCTATCGGTTTGTTTGCAGATATATTTAACACATGGCTTACCAATGCGGGAATAATTAAATGGTATTGCGATAAAAAAGGCATAGACTAAAATGATGAAGTTGACAATAAGAATTTGGATTTTAATTATTGCATTAGTTCTGGCTCTTTTGGTAATAAAGCCCAATTTCGAGTCGGGCGTGCTTATTAAGTCAGTGGATTCCAATTCTTCAGCTTTTGAGTCTGGCTTGCGTTCCGGGCAGATAATAAAAGCCATAGACGGCCAGGAGATAACTTCAATAGAAGATTTTTCAAAAGCACTGGAAAAGTTTCCAACAGAAGAGAAAACCAAGCTGATTATTACAGCCAAAGAAGGGACTTTTACTCTTTTCACTAAAGAAACTCCTCAAATAACAGTCAGTAAGATTCCTTCTACCAGCATAAAGTTCGGTTTGGATATTGCAGGAGGCTCTAGGGCTTTGATAAAGCCAGAAGGGCAGCTCTCAGCTTCAGAACTAAATGACCTTATTGCAGTAACCACCGAGCGACTTAATGTATATGGCTTGACAGATATAATTATCAGGCCCACTTCTGATTTAGAGGGAAATAATTATATGCTTATTGAGATAGCAGGAGCAAATCCTTCGGAACTGGAAGAGTTAGTTGCAAAGCAGGGCAAGTTTGAAGCAAAGATAGGAAATGAAACTGTATTTGTCGGAGGAAAAAAAGACATAGCTTCAGTATGCAGAAATGATGCTTCTTGCTCAGGAATCGAGGCATGTTATGCTGTTGAAGGGGGGCAGTTATGCAGATTTAGATTTGTAGTTCACTTGAGTGAGGAAGCTGCAAAAAAGCATGCAGACATAACCTCTAAGCTAGAAGTGAACATTACAGGGGAGGGAAGATATCTCAATGAAAAGCTGGACCTTTATTTAGATGATAAATTAGTAGACTCTCTTTTTATCAGTGAGGACCTAAAAGGAAGGGTGACAACCCAAATACAGATTCAGGGCTCAGGCACCGGAGCATCGCGAGAAGACGCATTTAATGACGCTCAAAAAAGCATGCAGAAATTACAGACTGTTTTAATAACCGGCAGCCTGCCTTACAAATTGGAAATTGCTAAGTTAGATACGATTTCTCCTTCCTTAGGCAAGGAATTCACAAGAAATATCCTGACTCTGGGGTTAGTTGTTTTTATTGCAGTTTCTGTGGTGCTTTTTGTAAAATATAGAAAAGTCAAAATAACTTCTGCTGTAATCTTAACTATGTTCTCTGAAGCATTTTTAACTCTGGGCATTGCGGCTTTAATAAGGTGGAATCTGGATGCTCCAAGCATAGCCGGGATTATTGCAGGCATGGGTACTGGAGTAAATGACCAGATAGTTATAATTGACGAGTCTGTATCCGGGGATTCTTCCAGCCTTAAAGAAAGGATAAAAAGAGCCTTGTTTATCATAGTAGGAGCTTTTTTTACAATAATTGCTGCAATGCTTCCATTATTCTGGGCAGGAGCAGGATTATTAAGGGGATTTGCATTAACCACTATTATAGGGGTCTCAGTTGGCATCTTAATAACCCGTCCAGCTTTTGCAGATATCATAAAAATCATCTCAAGATAGTTATACTTAAATACAGCAGTCGTAAATTTAAAAAAAGAGAATGTTGCCCAAAACTCATATAATACTTGGATTTTTATTTGCAGCAGCAATGTTCTTTGTGTTTCATATCCCGTTAATTTCTGCCTCTTTGATCTTCTTCTCCTCTTTTTTAATAGACTTTGACCATTATATCTATGGAGCTTATAAGAAAAAAACTCTGAGTTTTAAGAAAATATACAGTTTTTTTATAGAGCACAGGACAAAATGGAGAAGCTTATCTTACGAGCAAAAAAAGAAAAGCAAATATCCAATATTGCTCTTTCACGGGGTTGAGTTTATTTTACTGATTTTTCTTTTGTCTTTTAAGTTTAATATTTTTTACTTTATATTTTTAGGAAGCCTATTTCATATTTTTGTAGACTATATAGAAGTTCTTTCAGAAAAAGATCCATTATATGTTAAGGCATCAGTATTATATGTATATTTTAACAACAAAAATAAGAAATAATTAAGCTACATAAGTATTAAAAACAAAAAAAAGGTATATTTGTTATGGAATCTTTAAAAGAAAGCCTAGTGAGAAATTCTTTTTGGAGTTTTTTATCCTCTGTTTTTAACAGAGTTGGCGCCTTAATCTTTACGATAGTACTTACCAAATTTCTCTTGCCTGAAGGCTATGGCATTTATTCTATTGTTTTATCAGTTGCAATGATATTTTATACGTTTACAGAACTTGGAACAAATACTGCCATCTCTAGATATATTGCTTATGCGCTAGCTAAAGGCAAAAAAGAAACCTCTGCTTATTACCATTATCTGCTAAAGATAAAATTGCTGCTCGCCATTACTGCTTCCATTGCTCTTTTCCTTCTAGCCTATCCTCTTTCTTATTACTTGTTTAAGAACTCAGCTCTTTTTTTGCCTATTTTGGTATCTTCTTTTTATATTTTTATTATGGCTGTAGAAACTTTCTATTTAAACATCTTTTATTCCCTGGAAAAATCAGAATACACAACCCTTCGTTATTCCCTAGACCAGGTATTGAGAATTACTTTGTCCATTCTTATTTTTTATTTCATAGCAATCTCTTACAGAATCGTAGGCCTATTTGTCATGTTTGCGCTGATAACTTTATTCCTCTTATTTTTGAATTTGTTCTATTTAAAAAAGCTGCTTCCTGAAATGTTCAGGAAATCCGATATAGAGATAGACAAAAAAAGAATTCTGAAGTTTGTTAGCTCCCTAACAATAGCCAGCATTTCAAATGCCTTTTTTTCCAATATAGACGCAGTAATTCTGGGAATTTTCCTATTGCCCCAGTTCGTAGGATATTTCAGAGTTTCTTATTCGCTTGTTCTAGGAATAACAGGCATTTTGGGATTCCCATGGATGATTCTCCTAACTTTTTTTACGAAGTTAGACAAGCCCAGAAGGTCTTCAGTTCTTACTCAGGCTCTTAGGCTTATGGCAATTATCTCTATTCCTGCTATTTTCGGCTTGATTATTCTTGGCAGGTACCTAATCCGGCTTCTTTTTGGCTATGCTTTTTTGGATGCTACTCTCTCTTTGTACTTTTTGGCCCCTTTAATTTTCCCGTCTGCTTTTATAGCAATTTTGTCTCCATTGCTGTTGGCAGAAGAAAAGTCTAAAATGTTTGCGAAGCTTATTGTAGTAACCTCTGTGCTTAATTTGCTTTTAATTCTGCTTTTTGCCAAGCTTTTTCTCGTAATCTCGCCGTTGTGGGCAACTGCCGGAGTAGCCATTGCCACAACCACCAGCTGGTTCTTTTACCTTTTTTCTTTTGTTTATATCTCCAAAAACCATTTAGGTGTAAAAATTTCTTTCAAGCCAGTTATTAAGCCGCTGATATCCAGCTGTATAATGTCTTTTTTCTTGCTCTTCTCTTTAGCTTTAATAAAGAACGTGACTCTTCTATTAGGGATTTTCGAGTTTCTGCTGGGGGTATTTGTTTATCTTGTTTCTATGATATTATTGAAAGGTATTACAACAAAAGATTTAAACCTGCTCAAAATGGTATTTGGGCACAAAAAACTAACTAATCTCGATCCAGATGATATCCACCAAAAGATTTAAATGTCACGAATTACCAAGAGTAGAGAAGAAAATGGGCAAGAATATTTTTAAGGCATTTTTAAGGAGAGCATTTAAGGGAATAGTCTTAATAGTGGGCCATAATGGGTTGAATTTGGGAGTCTATCTTGGGAAAGTAAGGCTAATAAAGAAAATTGAAACAAAACTCTCAAAGTACATGAGGCCCGAGTTTGTGATATTTAATGGGCACAAAATTTATTTGGATGATTCAGATGCTTTAAGGCTGTCCTCTTTTGGAACAGACTATCACGAAGAAAATGAATACAAAATTTATGAAAAGTACATACGAAAAGGGGACATAGTCGTGGATGTTGGGGCTTTTATAGGTGACAATTCCCTGGATTTCGCCAGGCTTGTTGGCGATAAAGGAAAGGTTTATGCTTTTGAAGCCAGCCAGAAAAACTGGGAGTTGCTTAAAAAAAATATTGAGGCAAACAATTATAAGAATATTATAGCAGTAAATAAAGCGGTTTCAAATAAAACCGGAAAGCTCAATATGTACCACAATCCATTTAGAAGCAGCAGCGATAGAATTTACGGGAGAGACAGCTTGAACAATCCTGTCGACTGGAAAGCAGAGGAGATAGAAGGCACAAAATTGGATGATTCTATAAAAGGAAAGGTAGATTTTCTGAAAATAGACATCGAAGGCGCTGAACCATTAGCAATCGAGGGCGCCAAGAGAATTCTAAAAGAGAATAAAAATTTAAAGATAATGATTGAGTTTTCTCCTGCGACAGTGGGCAATTTTGACACAACTGGAGAAAAATACCTAAAAAACTTCATTAATTCCGGATTTGAGATATATAATGCTAAAGGGTTTATGGAAAACGAACGAGTGAGAATAGAAGAGAAATCGATTAGGGAGTTTCTAGAAGACCATAAAAAAGAAGTGTTGAATCTATTTTTAATAAAAAAGTAGTCAGCATTTTTTATAAGAACAGGGCGGAATGCAAATGTGCGTTTAACTAGCAAGCATAATCTCTTTTTAGTCTTATGAATGTTGGGCCGTTTGAATTATATGCGTCTATTATTGCTTCTTTTGTTTCGGAGCTGTTTTTTGGGAAATACGATTTTATATTCTTAAACAATGCAGCTGTTGCAGAAGCATCTAAAGCAGCATGCGTTGGCCCGTGTTCTGGATAGTCGTCAAAGCCTACAAGCATTACCGGGACTTTTTGCTGGTCTATACATATTTTTACTTGTTCAAATGGTCTTTCTAAAATAAATGGAGTGACTGAATAAACTACTGGCCTTAAACCACTTATAGCCATTCCTGCTGCCAAACTTATCATTGATTGTTCGGTTGTGCCCATATTAATGCACCTGTTAGGAAATTTTTCCTTAAAAACCTCCAGTCCAGATTCGTAATCTCCAGTTAAAAGAATTATCTTATCATCTTTTTCTGCGATTTCAGTTATAGTTTTCCCAAAATCTTTTCTAAGGTCAATAGACTTCTTGAACTCGATTTCACTTTTTATATCTTTACATTCTTCGCCCAGTTCTTTATAGACTTGCTCTAATTTTCCAAGTGGAAATTTTGCATGCCATTTATCCTGCTCTTGCTCCATAAAGCTTATCCCTTTTCCTTTAATTGTATCTGCTATTATAATTGTGGGCTTTTCTTTGGTTTCTTTAGCAGCGCATAATCTATCAAATAAATCTGAATGAGAATGACCATCTGCTTGGTATACTTCTGCCCCAAAAGAATTAAGTTTTGATACTAAATTTCCTAATGATAAAATATCCTTAACTGCTCCAGAACCCTGATGTAGATTGCGGTCCACTATACCTATAAGATTGTCTAACTTATGTTGCGAAGCATATAATAGTGTTTCCCAGCCAGTCCCTTCTTGAAATTCTGCTTCGCCCAGCAGGACATAAATTTTCCCATTTTCTTTTTTAATCTTTTTTGCTAAGGCTAGTCCTGCTCCTGTTGGAAAGCCCATCCCTAAAGACCCGGTTGTACACCATATACCATTTTTAATATCAATATCCGGGTGTCCAGAAATTACAGGATTAAAACCTCTTTCTATCAGTAAAGGATACCAGGAAAAGGTTGCATGACCTTTACTTAAAATAAATATATCTTCTGGCTTTAGTATTTTTTTGTATAGGGTCACGAGAATTTCTACTGCAGATAAGGCTCCCCCAAAGTGATAACCCCCATACTGCCTTGCCAAATCAAAAGTTTCTACCCTTAATTTTCTTGACCTTTCTTCCAGTTCTTTTATCTCATTTTCCGGTAATGTCATATTTTCTAAATTAAAATGCCTTTTTTAAGTTTTATGTAGTTTAAAGATATTGCTAAAATGCATAAAGGTTTAAAAAGAATATAGTTTTAAAAAGAGAATGCCAAAAACAGCACTAATAACCGGCTCGAGCAAGGGCTTAGGCAGAGAGCTTGCTTTGGAATTTGCCAGAAACAAATATAATATTATAATTCATGGCAGAGAGCAAGATGCTTTAAAAGAAGTTGAAATAATTGCAGGAAAAGAGGGAGTTAATGTTTTTACTGTTGTTGGAGATATTACTCAGGAATCGACTATTAATGCTTTGGCAGAAGAGGCAAAAACAAGAAATATAAGTATATTGGCGAACAATGCGGGAATTTACCTGAATAAGCCTGCAGAAGAAATGACCATGGAAGAACTGAGAACAGTTATGGAAGTTAATTTTTTTGCTCATGTTTGTTTGACTAAAAAAATTTTGCCAGTTTTTCTGAGCAAAGGAAGAGGATTCATCGTCAATATAAACTCGCTTGCAGGAAAGCAGGGAGGGTTGGGAGAATCTGCCTATGCAGCAAGCAAACACTCTTTAAGAGGCTTTTTTGATTCTTTAAGATATGAGGTAACAAAAAAGGGAGTAAGAATCCTGGATGTTTATTCAGGGGCCATGCAGACTCAGATGACTAAAGCCAGGGAAACTTATCCTCTTTTAATGAAGCCAGAAGAGGTTGCAGAGGTGATAGTCAAAAACTGTGTGGAATACTCAAGCTTAAATCCTACTGAGATTCATATTGGAAGAATAAAGTATTAACCCTCATTAAAAATTTAAGGATCTTTCATCGCGCATTAAATATCCCATAGCTCTCTCGGTATTTTCTTTAAGAGACTTGGAAGTATCAACTACAAGGTTTCCTGGGAAATCTTCATCGAGGTTTGATGGAAGCCAGTTCTGGTTAGACATGTATTTTTGAAGTGCTTCTTCGCTTGCCAATTTTTCTGCATCCCTGGGCGCATTTCTTACTTTAAGCCTTTTTGCAATTGTTTCAAGAGGGGCATAACAAAAAAGCATTTTTCTTCTGAACTTTCCAAAACCTTTTTCTTCAAGGTAAGGAAATGCCACTCTTTGAAAATATCCATTTTTTATTCCTCCTGTATAATTCCCCTCAATAAACGGGCTTAGTCCTCTGGAGAGATTAGTTATCCCGAGGTCAAGAAGAGAATAATAAATTTGGTCTCTAAGATGAGTCTTATAAAATTCACTGGCCATGTCAATCCTGAGTCCAGATAATGTTCCCCGCTCTCCAGGAAGGTGGCTTCTTAACATAGGGTCACCTACAGCATCTTTGAGTACAAAGCATACACTGCTAATTCTGAGGGCTAGTCCGTCTATTAAAGTTGTTTTTCCAATTCCAGGACCTCCTGCAACAAAAATTAAAGTTGGCTGCGGCAATTGAACTTTATTCATTATATGCCTTGTTAAAAATTATTTTTAAGCTTTTATGTTAAAAAAAGAATATATTTAAATGATATAATATTCACAATATCAACAGTATCTTGTTTTAAATGAAAAATAAAATAAAAACTGCAGAAGAGATTGAAAAAATATCCGAGGAATTAAGAAAACAAAATAAAGTAATAGTCACGACTAATGGATGTTTTGATATTCTCCATGTAGGCCACATACACCTTTTTGAGCAGGCAAAAAAATTAGGTGACGTCTTGATTGTTCTGTTGAATAGCGATGACTCTGTAAAAAAGCTTAAAGGAGAAAAAAGACCCATTGTTCCGCAAGAGCAGAGGGCAAAGATAATTGCAGCCTTGGAGGATGTAAATTATGTTGTAATTTTTGATGAAGAAAGGTCATTAAAAATTATGGAAAAAATAAAGCCAGATAAACATATTAAAAGCGAAGAAAAACCCGGAGAAGGGGTTTTACTTGAAACAGAGCTTTTAAAATCTTGGGGGGGAGAGCGTATTTATCTTAATTTCGAAGAGGGATATTCAACAACTAACATTATACAAGAGATTATCCGCAGGTACGTTTAAAACTTCAGCTAAGTAAATAGTTTATTGCCTTTTTTGCGTTATCCTCAATCTTACTTGTTCCATTAATTTTAATATGATCTATTTTCTCTAGTTCTTTAGGCACCAGGTCCTGAGAATTTAAATAAGTCCAGAGTTTTTCTTCTGATTCCAGCTTATCTGCGTCTCTCGGGGCATTCCTCTCTTTAATCCTTTTTGCCATTGTTTCTTTATCTGCATAAACAAACAGCATTTTCATTTTTGGAGCAAGACCCTTTAATTTTAAAAAAGGAATAACAACATCCTGAAAATATCCCATTTTTATCTGACTCAGATAGTTGCCTTCTATAATAACGCAAGACCCTGCAGATAGGTTATTTGCAGAAAGTTCAAGCATAGCATAGTAACTTTGTATTCCTACATTTTTTTTATAATGCTCACTTTCAAGGCCATGCATTGGTCCATCCAGGAAATACCAAGCAGGACCAAAGGGGTTATTGCGATTAGGAGTTCTTAACATAGGTTCTCTAACTGCATCTAAACTTACGTAAAGAGAGTCCCTTAATCTTGGCAAAATGCTTTTTATTAATGTTGTTTTACCAACTGCTACCCCTCCACACACAAAAACTAGCATAGTTTCAGGAAGACTAATCTTTTCCATTTTTCTTATTTCAATTCTATTGCCCCCAAGACACTTCCAACAATTCCATTTTTTAAATTATAAGGAATTATAATGAATATTACTCTTGGATTTTTTGTCTTTAAAAATATTACTTATTACAGCTACATATACTTTTTAAACACCATAAAATTTATAATCTCTTAAAGTTGTTTAACCCACATCAGAAAGTCGCTGAGTTTTGCGACTTCAGAAACCTAGGGTTTCTGAGAGTCATCAAGAATCAAAAGATTCTTGAGACTTTGGGATACCCCAAAATTACTAAAATTTTGGGTATAAAAAGGTAAGAAATATGATTAAAAAGGAAGGTTTTGACTTAAACCAGGGAATAAAAGGAGGAAAATATTCCATTCTTAAAATTTTTCATCATGCAGAAAAACTGCAGGCGCTTCGGGAAAGGAAAGTAACTGCCCCCCTGTACGTGAGAATCAAGCCAACAAACACCTGCTGCCACAATTGTTTTTACTGTGTTTACAATCCCTGGTTTTCAAGCATCCATAGTGAAAGCAACAGGAGCGACACTCTTCCAAGAGAAAAAATGATGGAGGTTTTAAGCGATTTAAAAGAGATGAATGTCAGGGCAGTTACTTATTCAGGAGGCGGGGAGCCTTTAACATATCCTCATATTCTTGAAGCCTTGAAAAAAACTCTTGATTATGGACTCAATCTTTCTATGATAACTAATGCGCAGCTTTTGAAAGGAGAAGCAGCAGAATTGCTTGCCCAGGGAAATTGGATAAGGGTTTCGCTGGATTATTGTGATGAAGGCACTTTTTCTAAAATTAGAGGGAAGCCAAAAGAGCTTTTTCAGGATGTAGGGAAAAATATAAAAAATTTTGCAGAAATTAAAAATTCTAATTGCGACCTCGGAGTAAATTGTGTTGTTAGCGAGCATAATTTTAATAGTCTTTTTAATATTGCGCAATTTTGCAAGGAGATAGGCGTTGATAATTTAAGATTTGCTCCGGTTTGGAAGCCTAATTTTGAAGAATACCATAACTCGTTTAAGGAAAAAGCCATAGAACAGATAAGCAAGGCAAAAGAGCTTAAAGATAAAAGCTTTGATGTTGGAAGCACTTATGAGAGATATTTTGAAAGAACAACAGGTCAGGAAAATAGAACCTATGAAAGATGCTTTTATATGGAGTGCGTTCCGGTAATTGCAGCCAACCAAAATGTTTATACCTGCCATAACAACGCTTATGAGCCAGGAGGCAAGATAGGCTCTATAAGAGAAAAGTCCTTTAAAGAGATGTGGGCTAGCAAAGAAACTGCAGATTTTTTTAAAAATTTTAACCCGCAGGAAGTATGCACTCATGAATGCTCCAATGACGAGAAAAACAGGATTCTTAACGAATGGCTTGCCTGCATGGATGAAGAAGTGGTTAATTTTATCTAGCAAAGATAAGGAAAATTTATAAATCAGGTTTTTCCAATAAGCTAAGAGCATGGAAATTAAATCGTTTTTTAGAGAGTTTGCACTATCAATCTTAATCTTTTTTCCAGCGGGGTACAGAACAGCTGTCCTTGACAAAAAAAGAAATATTTCAGGTAAGTTTATTAAAGTCCCGTTTGTCAATACTAATTCTGACCATACATTAGAGCCATGGGTTTTGGAGAGCTACACTAAAAAATATGTTCCAAAAGAAGGTGACACTGTGGTAGATGCAGGGGCTTTTTATGGAATTTTTACAATTTATGCTTCTAAGCTGGTTGGAAAAAATGGAAGGGTAATTGCCTTTGAGCCAGAGCCTTTTAGCTATAAGGTATTAAAGAAAAATTTAAAGTTGAATAATATAGAAAATGTTTTAGTAGTCCGCAAGGGATTGTGGAGAAAAAATGGTATTCTTAATTTTAGTGGTCGCGGGGGAGTTAGCAGCCTAATCTTAAATTATGGAAAAGATTTTAATAAAAAAATTCGTGTTACTACTTTAGACAATGCGTTAAAGCCCCTTAGAAACCCAAAAATAAATTTTATTAAAATGGACATAGAGGGCGCAGAAATAGAGGCAATTAAGGGAATGGAAGAGACAATAAAAAAAGATAAGCCCAATTTTGCAATTGCTTCTTATCACAAGCTCAACAATCAACAGACAAAAGGAGATGTAGAAAAACTTCTCAGGGACAGGGGATACTCTGTATTTTCTGGCTCTAAGCATTTAACTACTTACGCATATTAAGATGGTAAAATGAAACTAGGATATAAAAGAAGAAGACTGCTAATTAAGGTAAAGAAAAGGATAAAAAAGACATTTAACCTACTTGTTTATTTAAACTGGCTTCTTTTCAGCGTTCATAAATTTAAGAGAATAAAAAAAATAAACCATTTGTTAGTTGTGTGGACTGGCAAGACAATAGGTGACTTGTATTTAACAATAGGAATGCTGAACCGGTTGACTACTGCGTATCCTGATTTGTCTGTTTTTTTCTTAACAAGAAAGGAAAATTGGGAGCATGTTAAAAATCCAAAGATTCAGTTAGTTGATGAAAATTCCTTGGCAAATCTAAATATAGATGCAATTATAACTTTTTCTGCGATACCCAAAAAAATTTATAAAGGGATAAAATATAAAGTGGGGCTGGATGAGCCCAATCTTAGGCACCTCTTTAGTCAAAGAATCATGCCTTCAACAAGAAGAATTTTTCCATCAGAATTAGGAGCACTTAGGATGTTCAAAACCTTTAAAGCCCTTGGTTTTGATTTGGGCTATAAATTAGAATTTTATTACACCAGAGAAGCTGAAGAGTATGCAGAAAAGTTTTACAGAAACTTAAAGAAGCCGGTTATTTTTGTCCATATTGGAAGCAAAGGCTTTGGATTGCAAAACTCTTCTAAATCCTGGGATTTAAACAATTGGATTGACGTGGTAAATAAGCTAACAGAGCTCTATAGTCCTGCCTTTGTTTTCACAGGGGTGGGAGCTGAGGAAGAAGCAGTTAACAGGCTTATTTCTTTGGTTAATAAAGGTGGTAAGGATAGTTTAAAGAGCATTGTTAATTTTCCAATGGAAACTATTGCCTCTCTGCTAAAAAGAGGGGATTTATTAATTAGCATAGATACAGGGATAGTTCATGTAGCAGCACAGACAGGCGTTCCAATTGTTGATATCTACCGCGCAGATAATAGGCGAGCCTGGCCTTGGACAGAAAAGAGGAGCATGCTAATTCATCCAGAAGTTTGCAACGATTGCGAAAAAGATTACTGCCCGGAAGGAATCCCACTCTGCCTTAATTCAATTACTCCTGCTGAAGTTTTAACAGAAGCAAAAAAATGGCTGGAGCAAAAAAAATAAAAGTTACAAATTTTTAATAACTCTTAATTTCGCATCTGTCTGGCTTATTAATCCTCCTACAAACAAAGACAGTTTTTCTCTTATCTTTTTCGGCAGGAGTCTTCCTATCCTGGTAGGCCGGAGGACAACTTGCGCAACTTCAAATTTTCTTTCTTTGTTTATAAGGTAAGCCTCTCTTGCAAAGTTTGTGAAAGCAACCTCTGAAAAATAATGCAAATGTGTAAGGTCATCGTATGCCCCTTTGTTGTTATAATACGGGGCTGTTATTTGGATTATTGCATTTTTCTTGCACGCTTTCCATAATTCAAAAAGGACTTCTCTCGGTTTTTCCAAATGTTCCAGGACATTGGCGATGTAAATAAAATCATAATGGTCTTTTTTAAGAGGGTATGGAAATTTATTAAAATCAAAGTTTTTTGTTATACCCTTCCCTTTTTGTAAATCTACATTTTCCCATCCTTCTCTTACATCTGGCCCGCATCCAAAATTAAGCTGATTCATTAAACTACTTAAATAGGGCATTTTATAAAAATAGTTGTTTTAAGAAATAACCTTCGCACTGATTATGAATTAACTTGTTAAAGCGTCCATTTAAAAGCTTTATGTAACTAAAATCGGTATTATAGCATAGAAATCTTTTTAAACAAAATTTTTTATAGTCTTATTAAGAAAAATAGTCTAAATATTAAAAAGATGATTAAATGATAATTGGCAAATTAAAGCAGAATATTGAGAATCATACTTCTTTTGGCAATAAAATGGGGAATGTCTACAATTATTTTCTTTTGGCTAAGTTTTACATGAATCCTGCAAGTATAAAGTCCGTTCACCTTCAATTCGTAAACTACTGCAACCTAAACTGCGAGTATTGTTCTTTTTCAAACAATCAAAATAAAGAAACA
>Ga0154703_146_pt1 | contig 12403 bp, 12 predicted proteins | sample Rifle2008BG13ft_FD_105563 | JGI IMG/M metagenome (GOLD analysis project Ga0154703, IMG submission 105563) | Candidatus Pacearchaeota archaeon RBG_13_36_9
CTAAAAGTAACGAATCTGGCACAACAGGAAGTGTTATTAACAATCAGGTTTCAGTCATTAATAACCCTGTTTTAATTGGCTTATCATCAACAACTGTTATACTCACCTTGTTCATAATACTCCTGGTTGTATATTCTCAAAAAGTTAAAAAGAAAAAGAAAAGTGAAACTAAATCAAAAAAGAAAAGTGAAACAGAGTGAACAAAATAATCTTTTTCAGTTTTTTGCTAATTTTATCGTTTAGTTTTTCCAGCATTGTTTCTGCTGCAGACATTGCTTATATCTTAAAAGATAGCTCCAAGCCACAAGCCAGTGTTATTTCTGCAATTGGGGATTCAGGATACAGCTACGAGCTAATTGATGACTCCAAAATACCTTCTACAAATTTCTCTAAGTATAAGATGATACTTGTAATGGATGAAACACTGGATAATTATGATAAAATACCAATAACCAAGAAAAAATCGCTTGTAAGCAGCACCTATTATCTAAAAACCTGGAAAATAGCAGAATACGCTGGCAGCCAGACCTCTACAGGATATGTGAAAGCAAGAGTGTACAAGAACAATAGTATAACAGAAGGCATCCCACCTCTTTTTGAAACCTATAATCAAAAAGAGGTTGTATTAAATTTTTTGTCCTATGCTCCAAAGCGGGCTCCGGGCTTGCAAAGAGTGGTTATTACTGACAATTATTACGAGTATCCTGTTATAGGCATCATAAATCCTGGAGGCGAGCTGTACGAAGGAGGAACTGCCAGTGAAAGGACAGCTTTCTTTGGGATAACTGCAGCTAGCTACTGGACAGGCACGAGCAAACAGCTTTTTAAGAATACACTGCAGTGGGTGATGATAGGAGAAGATTCAGATGGGGACGGGTTTTATTATGATGATGACTGCAATGACAATAGCTCAAGCGTATACCCGGGCGCAGAAGAAATACCCTATAATGGAGTGGATGAAGATTGCAACCAAGAGGATTTGGAGGATGTTGATGGGGATGGCTATAAGGCAGACATTATTGGAGGAGACGACTGCGAGGATGAAGATGAAACAATAAATCCTGGAGCAAGCAGTGTTTATGATAACTGCAGGAACGATGCGCCAATAATAGAAGATGATATTGGAAAAATAACTGTTGATGAGAACTGGGAGGTGATTATAGAAGTAGAGGCAGAAGACCCAGAAGGGGATGCAATTACTTACAGCACAAATGACTCAAGATTCACGCAAGACGGGAATATTTTCACCTGGCAAACAAATTATTATGATAAAGGAACTTACCTCTTTAGTATAACTGCTTCTGACGGCAATTTAAGCAGTGAGATAGAGGTGGAAGTGGAAGTAATAAACAAAAACCAAAAACCTGTATGCGATACTATACCTGCATTAGAATGGGAGGAAGATAAAAATGCTTCGCTTAACTTGAGCGAATACTGCAGTGATTTGGATGGGGATGTTTTGGAATATTATATTTACAACACTTCCTCATCTTCAGAAATTATTTTAGAAAGCCTGGAAGATGGAATTGCTAATTTTTCTTCTGAAAAAGAGTGGCATGGAGAAGACTGGATTGTTTTTAGCGCCTCAGACGGCAAATCCACAGAGGTAACAAACAAAATAATTTTGAAAGTGAACGGCATTAATGATGCGCCTGCCTTTGCAGGAGAAATGAAGAACATAACCTGGAACGAAGACACCAACCTTATTGATTATCTTGCTCTGGAAGATTATTTCAGTGATGTTGACAGCGAAATGAATTATGGCTTTAAAGGAAACACTTTTATAGATATACAAATAGATAATGGAAAAGCCAGCTTTATTCCTGAGAAAGACTGGTATGGAGAAGAAACAGTTATTTTTTCAGCCAGCGACGGCGAGTTTTCTGCATATTCAAACGAAGTTGTCCTTAAAGTTTTGGATATGAATGAGCCACCTGAATTTTTTAATTTCAGCTGCGACCAGGAAATAACTGAAGATATCGAAGAGAAATGCAATGTTACTGCGCAGGATTTTGAGAATGACTCTTATCAATTTAGTATTAGCGATGAAGACAAACTTAACTGCGAGTTCAATGGGGAGGAGCTCACTTATGTTTCCTATCCTGATTATTTTGGCTTAGCTTCATGCACACTGAAGATAAGTGATGGGTATGGATATAACAATTATCTGTTTGAAGCAGATATCACAGGAGTAAATGACGCACCCAGAATAATACCTTCGCCGAATACCGGAAATGTTCTTGTATTAACCGGAAAAAACAAATCTTTCGCAGTCGAAGTGATGGATGTTGATGGAGATGCTGTTGAGACAGAATGGAAATTAAATGGGGAAGCAACATCCAGTGGGACAAGCTACCTGTTTAACAAGGCTCTTGGAACTTATAACCTCACAGTAGCTGCAACAGACGGCAAAGAACAGGCGAGCTATGATTGGGTAGTGAGAGTTGGAGGCATGAATGAATTCACCTGCAGCGAAGTTGGGGGAAACATCTGCAAAGAAAATGAAATGTGCTATGCAGAGGATATCCTTGGAGTTAAGGACACTGGAAGCTGCTGTGCCTCTAAATGCACCCCTAAATTTGAGGAAATAGAAAGGTGTGACAAACTTAACAGCAGCATTATTATAAAAATAAAAGATCCGGATAGCGGGGAAAAATTCGAGATAGGGGACACTATAGCAGTTAATTTAAAACTAGAAAGCAGCTTAGAAGCTGACAGCGATTTTGATGTTTCTGTATATCTTTATGACCTAACAGAAGATGATGTTATAGACGAAGACGGCGAACAGGTGCAGCTAATCAATGGCGAAGCAGAAGAGCTGGAATTCAGCTTTGAAACAGAAGAAGATTCCGGAGGGAATGAGTACGCTGTTTTTGTCAAGGCAGAGGATGACATTTGTAACGAGCAGTTTGTCAAAATCGCAATTGAAAGAGAGAAAAACAGCGTTGTTATCAAGGATATAAGGTCAAACGGGGATTTTTCCTGCGGAGGGCAGATCGATTTTTCTGTCAAGGTTCAGAACACAGGAAGCAGCAGCCAAGATGTTAAAATAAGGGTGGAAAATTCCGAACTTGGAATTAAGGAAGAAAGCGAAGAGTTTGAACTGGAGAAGTATGACAAAAAGAACGACGAGGCAACCAAGAGTTTTAACATTGAAATACCTGAAGATGCAACAGGCAATTACAAACTTCTAACAAGAGTCACATTCAACGGAGAGGAAAGGCAAAATGAGCAGGAGATTTCTATCGAGTGCAATAAAGTTGTGCAAGACACCAAACCTATAGAAAAGATATCGCTTGGAAAAAAAGAGCCTGCAACAGCCAAAGAAGGCGAAGAAACAGAGGAGAGTAAAGGAAGGGAAATTGTGCTAGCAGCCACGCTAGCGACAACAGTTATAGTCATTATTCTAATTATTTACCTCGTTTATGTCCTATTTTTTAGGAAAAGTTAAATTACCCCAAGTTTTTCTGCATCTTTAGTATATCCAGTATGGTCAAAATCGTAGTTAAAGAACTGCAAGAATTCTCTTAATATTTCCCTATGGGCATCCATGCACTTCAAAAGTATAAACACGTAGTTTGTGAAGCAGTAAGGGCATAAAGTTGCTGTCGGCTTCCCGCAAGCGACGCAAATTGTTGATTCTGGGGCAAGGTTCTTTGTGGCAATTACATACTCCTTTATTCTTTTCATAATCTTGTCTTTCATGGGGTAAGAGGAGATAGAGGAAAGCCAAACCTCTATCTGTAATGTTAAACAGTCAGGACATATAGGGTTGAAGACAGATTCGTGGCAGTCCAAGCACTCGTAAAATCGTTCAGCAGCCAAAAAATTTTTTTGCATCATTTTTTGAGAATAAATTGCAAGAGCCGAAGGAAATCAGCGCTCACTTAAATTTAGTGGATATATAAGCACAAAAACACAACGGTATGACTAGAGAAATCCTCGAACCAATAACACCTGTATTTTGCCTTATCATAATGTATATAAGGTAATATTCCTTAAATACTTTAAGTATATATTCGGTTCACTAAAAGGAAAAAATAGAGTGACAGAAGAAAACCCTTGGTTTTCGGGCAGAAGAAAAAGAAGAGAATTAAAGTTGAACATATATTTCACAATGAAATAATGCTTATAAGCAAAGGAACATATTTTAAAAAATGGTTTTGGAATTAGCGCAAGGGAGAAGTGAAATAAACTTAAAAGACAGCTGCTTTCCTAATCTTTTTTTAAGGACATTGTTAGAGTCGTCAGAAACTCCTGAAATTTTAGAAGCAAAGCTAACTGGCAATAATATGTTACTGACAACTAAGTCCTGCCCTGGCGGCTTTAACGGAGCTGCATTTAAAGGCGCAGGATGGGTGCATTATTCTTTATCAAGCAAAAGAGGAGACTTTCCTCAGATAACATTTTCTTTAGATCCTAACAATAGGTATACTTTTGAATTTAGTGGCGGAAAAAACTTTCATAAAACTGTTGATGGGATATTTAATCCTGCAGGAAGATATAAGGGGGACAAAACAAGGGATGTCGGATTAGAACTGCCTTCAGAACTGGATGTGGCAATATCCTACGATACCCCTGCTGCTTTTTGGAGGGGCCTTCCAAAACCATTTGTAAAAAACATAAAAGATTTCAGATTTAATGGAAAATACTTCACTATTTCCTGGCCAAGAAAAATTGCCATATCCAATCTTTCTCCTACTGAAAAAAAAGAGGAACTGGGAGTGGGCGTGAATGACTATGTTTCAGAAAGAGAAAGAGGTTTTCAAATCTTAAAAGATAGGGTTATGGGAGCAAGAACTGGAAAAGTCAAGTATATTGAAGAAACGTCAGGGAGAACTGATAAAGAGAGCCGTTTTGAGATAGACCCTTCTTTAATGAATTATGAGTTTATGCAAGAACTTGAAGAAATTGCAAGAGCAGAACCACCAGGCATAGCGATTACTTCCTGCCACTGGGGGTTAACCTCTATAGTGGCTATTAATGGGAAACTTGAAAACACAGATTTTAGAGATGTTGCAAAACAGTTTGATGATTTTGTCGGATACGAAGTAGCAAAAGTTAAAGGAGGGAATATTTCTGTAAGGCATAATAAAAGAAATTCAAATAACCCTATAAGCATAGTTTATGAAAATGCTACACTGGAAGATGCAGAAAGACTCGTTGCAACTAGGCAAGTGTACACTAGTGATGTTTGGATAACTCCTCTTACGAAGTTTGGAGACAAAGTTCACTTTTCCAACAGCGGAAAAACTTGCGTGGCTTAATCTAAAAACCACAAATATCTTTCCTATTTTATCTCTTTGCTGTAAAAGTTTATAAATGTAAAATACTAAGAGGGTGTATCAAAAAGAGGAAAAATGAAAAGAGCACTGACGTTTGCAATAATGTTTGCAGTTCTACTGGCAGTTATAACCTTCTTATATTTTAAGCCCTCTATATCCGGCAATGCAGTTTATGAGAACAGAAGCATATATGTTTCAGTAAAAAACACAAGCAACATTGGAGGAGTAGAGGTAAGGATTGACAGAAGTGAGGGGATAAAGCTGATTATTGAGAGCTTGGAAATTGAGTCGGAAATGGAGCTGGTGGAAAGAGAACACAAGGTTTATGTTCAAACCTCCAACGGAGAAAAAGAGACTAAAATTATTCCCTCTGATACAATAGCGAGCGCAAAGAAGATTGATACAGTTGAATCGATTAAAATTGAAGAATATAAGGGAGAGCCGGTTTATTCTATTTATGGGACAAAAAAAGCGCGCTTGTTTTTTGTCATACCCTTAACGGCTGAAGTTAACCAGAAAATAAATCTAGAAACTGGGAAAATGGTCAAGACTAAAAAGCCATGGTGGCATTTCCTGGCTTTGGGGGTTTAGATGAGCAAGAAAACAAAGTGGATTTTGAGAATAATTGGGATGATAGTGCTCTTGGGCTTGTTAATACTGGCTATTTTCTAGAATAGCTTGCAAATTTTATCCTGTTTCTGGCGGGGCTATACAGTCTTAAGCAAACTGAAAAACGAAAGCATATATTATGCTAACGCGGCATTTATTTTCTTGAGATTAAACAGGATTATCTTCTGAAGTGTCTGATAAAGTTTTTTATCTTCTCTTTTTTTTGAGCCTTTTGTGTGATTCATATATTCATCCAGCAACCCAAAAGGAATATCAAAGACGGGTATATCCAAAGATTGCAATAAATGGAAGGTTATTAGCCTTGTTGTCCTGCTGTTTCCATCTATGAACGGATGAATATGCTGGAACTCGTTGTGAAAATAAACTGCAAAAGACAAAATTTCTTTTAATGAAGGCCTTTTATTTATAAAATCATTATATTCCTTTAATAACTTATTAAGCTCTTCTTCTAATTTTTCTGCCTTTGTTATCTTAAAAAGGGGATTTCCCTGGATATAAACTTCTGTTTTTCTTATTTTTCCTGCGATCTCAGGAATATGGATCATTGCTAATTCATGATAGTTAAGTATTGTAGGGATTGTAAGAGGCTTTTTATTTTGGCTATCTTGCATCATCTGAAAAATAGCTTTTTGATAGTTTTTAATTTCATCAACATCATTAGTTCTCAGGCTTGAAGGTATTATCTTATCTTTTAGGATCTTTCTTGTTTGGGAAAGGGTTATAGGATTTCCTTCTAAAGAAAGACTATGATGAATAAAATATACTTCCAACTCTCCTATTATCTGTTTGTATCTCTGGTCTTTTCCTCTTCTTAGTCTTCTGAATAAGGTTAATTGCCTGGATATTTCTTCAAGATAATCAGAACTGTCTTCTGTTATAACTTCATGCTTATATCCAAAGTATACCAGCAGATTATTTAAAAGAATATTATAAAATACCTTAACTTTCAATGGCTTTTCAGAGATTATTAAAATTAAGCTGTTTTCTTTTAGAATATTAATGTATTTTTTGAGAGTTCTCGGATTTAAGTTCGCATCCTTAGAACTTATCTCTTTTTGCTTTAAGGCTTGGCTTACAAACTGCATAAGGTTAGGGTCCATAAGAGAATTGTAATTTAAATCGTTACTTAAACAATGAAAGATTATGCCATACAGTATTTTGGTTTTTTCGTTTTTTTTAATCTGGAAGCCGTAAGGGGTTTTTACTACAAGATGCTCATTCACTAGCTCATTAGTGAGCCGAAGAATATTATCATACTCTCTTTTGGTTTTATTTAATATTTTTAGTATTTCTATTGCTCTTACAGGATGCCTATATTTGTAGATTGTTTCAAATATATCATACTTTGTTGCCATAATAGAATTAACTAAATGCACTTTATAAATCTTTCTATTTTGTATTATTTATCGGTATTTTACCTATAAAATGTGCTATATAACATTATTTATAAATCATCTCCCGCACACACAACATCCATGGAAAACTTATTAAAAAATTTATCCTCAATTGCAACAGAATAAATGTTTTAGATTGAAAAGAGCGCAGTCAATCACCAGTCAGCATTTCTTTACAAACAGCCTGCAGTGGCAAAATCCCTGCAACTCAATCTCTCCTCTGTGAAAAACGCACGGGCATGCTATTTCCTTGTCTTTTTCCCTGTTGCCTGTAACAATTCTGCACGGGCAGTAAATTTCCCCCTTGGTTTCCTTGTTTCTTAGAAGCCCTTTTATTATAGTGTCTGCAATTTTATCATTAGAATTTAAAGATATTCCTGCTGAATCTGCATATTCTTTGCTTTTTTCTTTCAGCTCCTGTATTTCTTTTTCTTCCATTTTCACATCCTTTCCAGAATTGCTATTCTATTATTAAGAGTCGGATGAGTGGAGAGCCATGAATCTGCCTGCCTGTTGTGGTTAAAAGGATCAGAGATAAACAAGGGGGCAACTGCCTTTGTTATTCTTTTATGGGGTGTTGAAGGATTGCCTTTTAATTTTTTCAATGCCCTTATCAATCCGGTGGGGCTTCTCATAATTTTAACAGCAGAAGCGTCTGCTACATATTCTCTTTTCCTTGAGATTGCCAGCTGGACCAGGCTTGCAAAAATAGGCGCGAGAATTGCAAGAACAATCCCAACTACCACAAGTATTAAAAAACCAGCCCCTCCTTTGTTGTCCCTTCTCCCCCCTCCAAAAAACAAGCTTCTTAAGAAAATATGGGAGAGCATTGCAACCATCCCGACTAAAACAGCTGCAAGAGTCATGTATCTTATATCATAATTTCCAATATGGCTTATCTCGTGAGCCAATACACCTTCTAATTCCTGCTTGTCTAATTTTTCCAAAGCTGCTGTTGTAACGCAGATTACTGCATGCTCTGGATCTCTTCCAGAAGCAAACGCGTTAATATCATCATCTTCCATCACAAAAAGCTTGGGCTTAGGAAGCCCTGAAGCCAGGCAAAGCCCCTCTACTGTATTATGAAACTGCCTAAATTCTTGAAGAGATGCTTCTTTTGCCCCTACACTTGCAATAGCTATCTTATCTGCACCATAATAGCCCGCAAGAACATAGATTATAGTGAAAATTACAGTAAAAAACATGATGATGAAAAAATAACCCTCCCCCATAATCAATCCAATCACTGTCCCCAATAAAAGAAGAAAAACTATTACAATCAGTATTAAGAAAAAAGACTTCCATTTATTGCTGGATATTTGCTCGTAGAAAGTTATCCTCTCCATGAAAAGAGGAAAGAAAGAGAGTATTTAAGTTTTTTGAGATATCTGCCAAAGCACATAAATTATTATAAAGCAGATTGCTAATGGATTTTTATGAATCTAGAAGATTTGGAAATAGGCGAACAAGACTGGTCTGATTCTTCATATCGCTCTAGGATATATTACTGCACTAATAAAATAACTAAAGAAGAGTTTGCTCTGAAAAAAAGCAGACAACCTTTCCCGGAAGAGAGAATAGAACTTATGAAAAAAGTTTTTCAGCTTTCGCATCCAAACTTGCTTTTGCCTGTTGATTGGGAAATAACTGCATTTGGCTTTGTTAACGAACTTTATAAAAAAATAGAATGGCCGACACTGGACAGGCTTCTATATGAATTAAAAGAAGATGAAAAAGTTAATCTTGCTGATATGCTTAGAATAATGCTTCAGTTAACAGAAGTTCTTTCTTTATTTCATAAAGAAGGAATTATTCATCATGATGTAAGAGACAGAAACATTTTTGTTGATAGAGAGAGCCTGGATATAAGGGTTTATGATTATAATTGTATAACCAAACCTTATTTTTTAAGAACAGGCAGAGATTCACGGAATCCTGTTCCTCCTGAGTACATGAAAGGGAATTGTGCAATTGATTTTCAGTTTGATGTTTATCAGGCAGGGCATATCTTTAGAAATACCACACATTCATGCGACTTTCAATCAAAAAAAATGGAACCTCTGTTTGATTTGCCTGAAAAAGCAAGGGAGATTATTAACAGGGCGCTGTCAGAAGACAGAAAAGAGAGATACAGAGATTGCTCAGAATTGCAGTCAGAATTAAAAAGTTTACTGTAAAATATAAGATTTCCAGCATGATTATTTTCTATCACAACAAAGCTTTTAAATTAAAATTCTATGTAAAAACATGGCAGAAGAACACAATTATAGGCTTGTTGGAGCAGGAACTACAACTAAAGCTGCAGACACAGACCTAAGAGGCAAAAGGAAAGATTTAACTAATAAGTTAAAAGCAGGAAATGCAAATACCAGGCTAAAGACAGTGAGAACAGACTATAAATGCGCATATGAACAGAAAAAAGGGGCAGATGTTGGAGGAGTAAGCTCTTTTACAGTAGAAGACCAGGAAAGCTGGGAAGATGTCAGCAAGGTGGCTTCATCAACAGCGGATTTGGCAAAATATAATACAAGTTATACAGTTGAGCAATATCTTCATCTAACTGAAAAACAGCTTGCTGCAGCAAAAGGCAAACAGCCTCCTGCAGGGCCTATGAAAGAAACAAGTTCTTTATTAGAGTATTTGAGAAGATAACAGGAATTAGTTTTTTAAATACACGCTATTTACTGTTTAGTCAGAGGTGTAAGCCTCAGATTATTTCTGAGATACAGAGAAATTTAAAATGAAAGATTTTCCAAAAGAATCTGTCGAACTTGCAAGATGGATTGCTGAAAAGTATAGAAGAAGGGCCAGGTCTAAACTTAGAACAGCTGAACAGATTTATAGCAATAGTTTTATAGAGATAGGCTACGGATTTAGCGAGGCTATTAGAAAAGGCAATTGCGGGCTTTTTTTGCATGAGATTGATAAAGAAAGCGACTGCTTTACTTATCTTGGCGCGGCATATTTAGTTGCAAAAGAAGCTAAACTAAAGCCTCAAATGTGGTGGGGAGTTGGAGTAAAGGACGTTGAGGAAGGAGAAGACTCAAGTGAAAGGAAAACTCTTGACCACGGGTTTATTACAGTCGAGGTTGGCAAGAATAAAACACTAGTTCTGGACAAGCAAATGGGGATGTTTGGATATGCAAAATTTAACAGAAGAAAGAATACAATAGAAGTTTATGATAAGCAAGACAGAAAAATAACCTACAGAAGCTACAGCCATCTTTCTACTCTTTCAGAAAAAGAGTATTTGAAAAGATTAGAAGGAAACAGAAATCCAAAAGGAGGGAGGTTAGTGCTTTCTACAACCCAGAGGATTACAGGAGCAAAAAATAGGCAAGTTTATCTTTCTTATGACACTGAAAGAAATGAACTTAAATCTTCATTAAGGTTTCCAACTGCCAGGTTCGGCCCTGATAAATATAACAGAAACATGATAATAGACCTTGCAACAAAAGTTAACAGAGACGGAACTTATGATTTCTGGCAGGGGAAACTATCTTTTTATTATGTTTCTAGTGAAGGATGGGCTGAGCATGAAAACCCTCAAGTGCCAATAACAATTCCAGTTAAAGATGCTGCGAAATTCTGGGAAATATGGGATAATCTGATGACTGAAATAGGGAGGAAAGCCCCTTGTAAAAATCCACTTAAACTGATTGAAATGATTAAAGAATCTGGATTTAATGATGACTTCACTGTCCAGCCAAGGACAAAAGCTTCTAGAGCCATTAGGGTTAATCATTTAGAAGATGAATTAGAAGAGGTACAAGAAGCTCAGGAAAAGGCAATTGATAATTATGCTAAAAAAGTTTCTAGAGATATATTGAGTTATAAACTGCTTTTACGCCATGCACGATATGTCCAAGCCTACGACAGGGCGAAGTCTGAAGAAAATCCAAAAGGCTTTATTTTTTCTGAAGGTGAACACAGGGCTCTTTTAGAAAAAGAATTTGAGAACTATAAAGAGAGCACACGGAGACTTTTTGATGCAGTTTTAGAGCAAACAAGAAAAAGAGTGGGGCTTGAAAAAGGAAGAGCATACAACTTAGACAGGCAATACAACCTAGTCTTTGCTCAAGAAGACAGAAATGTCAGGTACCTTGGTGTTATGAGTGCAATAAATAATTCAAGCTATCCTTTTGCGTTCCAGATTATTGCAGACATGGAGCTTTTCTCAAGACAGTTTGATATTGATAAAATGAGTGTTGGTAAATTAAAAAAAGGCCTGACTCAAAGAGACATAAAAAGAGGAGCTAAAAACAGGCTTTTTGAATGTTTAGTGGCAGCTTATATTTTTAAAGAGCCTCTTTTTCTTGCGTCTTACAAGCCAGGATTGCAGAAAATCCTTGACAGAAGAGAAAGTTAGGCAAGATTTACAATAGATTTAAAAACTGCCTGCAGATTAATAAGCGATGCACAGGGATAAAAAAGCACTTGAAAGGAAATGCGTCCAGCTGTTTGGAGAAATAGCTGGAAAAAGCCTGTTTGAGGCTATGATAAAAGTTGCTGAAAAAGACTTTTGCGTTGCAACTGCCTGGGAGCCTAACCAAATGAGCATTTCAATATCCTGCTCTTATCGTGGAAAAGTTTTTATGCTTTCTCAGGATTATAAGCATCTTTTTATGCCTAACGGAAGAGGATTAAGAGAAATCGACACTCTGTCCAATACGGAACTAACGAAATATCTTCCGAGAACAGTTTTAAAAGACAGATACCAGCACTGCGCTCATGACGAACCAGGAGACGAATCACTCAGGGAATATTCTAAAGAACTGTCTAACTTAAAATTTGCCTGAATGCTCATCTAGAAGTCTTAGTCGCTTCTTCCACTACTCTTCTTAGTTCATCACTAATTGTTGACATTAACTTTCCACTATCTCTCTCTAGCTTTTCTGCTGAATTTTTAAGCCTTCTTGAATCTTCTACTAATTTATCTAATCTAGCAGATAATTCCTCAAACTTTGCAACATAGTCTGGAGTTTGTATTCTGCTGGATGCGTAACCTCCTGCAAATCCGACAACTGCTGATACTATTAATAAAGTAGGTACAAGATAATTAAGTAAATTTCTCATTTTATTGTATTTTAAAGA
>Ga0154703_188_pt1 | contig 12384 bp, 12 predicted proteins | sample Rifle2008BG13ft_FD_105563 | JGI IMG/M metagenome (GOLD analysis project Ga0154703, IMG submission 105563) | Candidatus Pacearchaeota archaeon RBG_13_36_9
CATAACCTTTTTTAGTTACATCGGCTACAAATCCCCTAGATCTTTTTTTAATTAAATGAAAATCCTCTCCAGAATAATCCCCTAATACTGTATCTATTTCAGGCTTAAACCAATCATCAATCTGGTTTATTTTCTCTCTTCTTTCTTCTTTATTGCCTTTTATAAGAATCTTAGATGTGTCGTTTAAATTAACAATAAGTCTTAACTCTTCTACACCCTCTTTTTCAAACTCCGATTCTATATCTGGGTCAATGATTGATTCATTAGACCCACTTTTCCTGATAATCTTATCGCGATTTATTCGTTCTTCAGAAGGGATTCTCTTTGATCCTACGCCGACAATTTCGTTTATTGATGTAGAGACTGCTTGGCCTCCTGCGCCACTGCCCCCAGAAATTCTGCTGCTCATCCCCATTAAAGATAAATTTGTGCTCTCCTGAGAAGACAGGATTAATGGAGCCTGAATAATTATAAGGATGACGATTAAAAAGTTCAGAATGATAAAGCGGAAATTTGTTTTATCCCTCTTTTTCATAAATTAACTAACTGTCTGATCTTTAAATATTGCACGCGTAATTTCGGATAATTAAGAAAGCAATATTATCCAAAAAGAGATTTTATGCTCTATTTTCTTCTTGAATGAAATTTTTCTTTTTTATTGTAATCTAATCTTCTTGTTATTAAAGTATTATGCCCTATTACCTTTTTTTACTTTCGCGGGTCTTGGTTAATTTAATGACTATGATTATTAAGATGATTAATATTAACAAAACCACAGGTATTATAATTGTTATTAGTGTTTTTGATGTTTTAGGGTCTGATACGAATTCAACAGGCTCTGCGGAAATCTCATTAGAAACATATGTAACATTTGTTGTAGTGTTTATTTCTTCACTTGTCAAGTTATTGAGGCCATAGGTTGGAGCATCGTAGTGAATTGCTGATATTCGAGAATCATTAGCTAATTTCCAAAATCCTTCTTCAGTTACGATTGCACCAAATCCCCTAGATCTTTTTTTAGTAATATCAATTCCTTCATCTGATTCATAGTTTGAGACGATTTTATCTACTTCTGGCTTAAACCAATCATCAATCTTATTTAGTTGCTCTCTTCTCTCTTCCTTAGTTCCTTCAAGAACAATTCCTGATTCGTCGATTAATTCTACTATAATTCTTACGCTCTCCCGTTCTTCAAAAAATTCTGGAATTTGAGGATCTATATACAGTTTGCGTTCATAGCCTCCAGCCTGAGCTTCAATATGGGGCGTTGCAAAAGTAACTAGAATAAATAAAATTGTGAAAATGGAGATTACACATTTATTCATATTTCTTTTAATGCTATGAACTTTATAAATACTTCGATAGTTTCAAACAGATAATTAAGGTCTATATTTTAATACCTGTCTGCCTAAATCTGTAATTCCATAAACTTTCCATGCCTTTTTTTCAGGAGTCAAGCATTCAACAAGCTTTTTCTTTTGCAAATCAGCTAAAGCCTTGCTGACATTCGGCTGCTTTTCTTTTATTGATTTGGCTATTTCTACTTGTCGTATATCTTTTTTAGACAATGCACCTAAAACATTTTTCCTAATCTTGCTAGTGGATATAAATGCATATAATTGTCTTATGTTTTCCATATTAAAATGGGCAAATAGGTTTATAAAAAGCTAATAATATAACATACATATGACATTAATAAAAGAAAATAAACTCTATAAAAGATTAAGGGCATTCTTCTGGAAACTAAACTGTAAAGGAATAATTAGTTTTTCCTTGTTTAAGTGGCTGTTTTATAAAAAAGAGGTGTAGAGAAAATTATAAAAAAACTGATTGTGTTACCTTAAAAGGTGATAATTAATTGGTGTGACACAACACGTCTAATAGACTAAATTCTAAGCGCTCATCAGTAGGGGAACTTTTTCCCATGCTATCTTTGGCTCTTCTTTGGTAAGATGCTCCATTAAATAATTGTAATTGACTGCAAAGAATTCACAAAGTAAGTTTGCTCTGTCTAATCTCTTAAATCCCCTGCAAACATGAAGCCATAAAGCTGGGAATTCATTTATTCTTTCTGCACGATTGTTTGTAATTTGCATCAGCCTCCCTTTATGGACAATTCCGACTGGCTCAATATGGGCTATAACATGTCTAGTTTTTCTTCCAAATACTTTTCTGCATGCTCTCTTATATCCCTGTAAACCATCGCTAACAAGAAGTTCTGGAGAGAACCCTGATCTCTCTTTAGCCTTCTATAAAACTACTCTGGCGCTAGCTTCATCTCTATAGAAACTAACATAAGTTGAAATAATATTAGAATTGGAATCTGAAACAATTCATAGATAAGCATGCGGGTCTTTGCTTCCTCTAACATGAATGAACTTTTCATCAACATGCCATATCTTCGTGAAGGCAATCGGTTTTCCTAGTGCGATTCTTATCAAATGAGGGGCAAATTTTACAAGCCAATTATAGACAGATTTGTGGCTCACTTCAATATGAATCATCTTCCTTAGAATTCTCTTTACGTTTCTTGTTGAGAGGGGAAAGAGCGAAGGAATATAGCATTAAGAATAATCTCTTTAGGGAATCTGTGCCTCGCAAAGATTCCTCTCTCACAAAATCTCCTATGGCAAGAGTTACATTTATATCTTTGAGTACCCCTTTTATTATGGCCGTTCTTAACGGTCAAGTGGGAGGAGCAATAGATACACAGCATATGTATCCTCCTTCCCTTTCTTTTCTTCTATTATTACAAGAAAACACTTATAGAACTAATTTTCGGTTGAGCCATCACCCATTAACTTTACAGAATCCGAAAACTTAAGAAAAGTCCAAAAATTTTTATTCGTAATCTCCCATGTTAGGGGGCATTCCGCCCATGCCTCCCCGAGGCATTGATGGAGCAGATTTTCCAGATGCTAAAACATCATCTATCCTTAAAATCATCATGGCTACTTCGCTGGCAGAATGTATTGCCTGGCTCTTTATCTTTAAGGGTTCTATTATTCCTGCCCTTAAAACATCCTCTACTTTTCCTGTAAAAATATTAATTCCAGCATATTTTTGAGTTTCATGGGCGGCTTTTAATTCAGTAAGCGTATCTATTGGATCAAGTCCCGCATTTTCAGCCAAAGTTATTGGTATAAACTCTAAAGCAGAAGCGAATTCGTCAACAGCCAGCTGCTCTCTTCCGCCTAAGCTTTTGCTGTATTCCTTTAATCTTTTTGAAAGCTCAATTTCAATTGCTCCTGCTCCAGCAACTATTTTTCCTTCTTTTAGTGCAGAAGCAACATCTCCTAATCCGTCTTTAATAGCTCGTTCCATTTCATCTAAAACATGCTCTGTGCTTCCGTGAATCATAATAGTAAGAGCTTTTGGATTTTTGCACCCTCTAACATAAGTAAAAACATCCTCTCCTTTCTTAATCTCTTCAACCTCATTTGCATTTCCAAGCTGCTCAGAAGTAAGCTCATTCAGGTTGCTGACTATTCTTCCCTGGGTTGCTCTTGATAATTTTTCCATGTCTGTTTTAGCAACTCTTCTGCAGGCATAAATCCCTGATTTAGCAAGATAATACTGGGCAATATCATCAATTCCTTTCTGGCAGAACACTACATTTGCTCCGGAACTCTTGATTTTTTCAGTCATTTCTTTAAGAATCCTGTCTTCCTGCTCAACAAACTGCTGCAATTGGTCTGGGCTGCTTATAGATATTCTCGTCTCTGTTTCAGGACCTTTAATCTCTAAAGCACAATCAAGCAGGGCAATCCTGGCTTGATTAACTTTTTGCGGCATGTCAATAGATACTCTTTCTTTGTCAATAACTATCCCTTTAATTAGTTCGGTGTCCTCTAATCCAGAGCCTTTATTCTTTTCTATCTTTACATTTGTCAAATCAACCTTTCCATTTTCTGAAATCTGTTTCAAAGCCTGGACAATTATCCCTGAAAATTTTTCCTTTGCTGTTTCGGCGCCTTTTCCAGTCATTGCAGTCAGGGCTATGTGCATCAAAACATCCTCTTGGTCTGGTGTGATAGTCACTGCCAACTCCTTTAGTATTTCCTGGGCTTTTTCTGCAGCCATTCTGTATCCCTTGGTTATAACAGTCGGATGAATTTTATTGTCAAGAAGTTTCTCAGCATTTTCAAGTAGTTTTCCGGCAAGCATCACAGCTGTCGTTGTCCCATCTCCAACCTCGTCTTCCTGTGTCTTGGCAATCTCAACCATCATCTTTGCAGCAGGATGCTCTATTTCCATTTCCTCCAGGATTGTAACCCCATCATTTGTAACAGTAATGTCTCCTGTGGAGTTCACCAGCATCTTGTCCATGCCCTTTGGTCCAAGAGTAGTCTTGACAGCATCTGCAACTAAACGAGCGGCCATGATATTATTTCTTTGCGCATCTTTTCCAATCATCCTGTTTACATTTTCAGGAAGTATGAATATAGGTTGTCTTTCAGTCATTTTTGCTTTTCCTTTTTAACAAAAGAGTTTGTCTGCATTGATTTTTAAAGATTGTTGTAGTGGAGAATAATTGATATTAAGCTTATAGTTCTAAATTTCAGTCTGATAAACCTGTTATAGGTTTAATAGGTTTAATAGGTTTTATGGGTTGGGTAAGTCTTCTCTTACTTTTGAATCCATCAGCATCACGATTAATAATTGGATGACCAGCATTGTTAGGGGAGACTTTTTCCGTGATTCTATTAATTAATCTTCTAGCTGTACTATGGTTTATTTTAAAATTCTCAGGAAGTGCCTGCCGGATTAAAGATTCAAGCGCACCAAACAATTGCGTGTTTTCTGGTCTCAAAACTCTCACAATTTTTAATACATTATGCATATAATGGTTAACTTCTTGTTCTAAATATTGTAATGGAATATTTGTTGGTTGCCCTAAAGTAGGCACCCTTAATTTAGGGGTCCAGCTTATAGGCGTCTCTCCATTATTACTGTTAGCAGCAAAATTATACTTGTAAGTCAGAGCTGAAGAAGCTCCCCTTATATTGCCTCTGATTCCCGAAACAAGAAAACTTGCCAGAAGAAAATCTCTTTGCAGCCTTTCTTCAACATTATTTGGATAATGAAGAATTTCTGCAAACCTTTTACGCCTTTCTATGTACTCCTTGACTGCTGCTCTTCCACGTGTTTCAAGGTCCATTGGACGTCCATTTTGATCCAAAACACCCTCAAAAATAGGGTCTGAATAAAGGGATAAGTCATCTGTAATAGGTCCGATACATGTTCCTCCAGCATCTAATAAACTACTATTAGTTGTATGATGAGGGCATACACTTAAATCGCCATTAATTACTGAGCTTAAGTCTTTTCCAAATAAATATCTCCCCATAACAAAATCAAGGTTATTTACAAATCGTTCTTTCATTTCTTTACCAAATTCGTTGCCTGAAAATAGAACGATTTTTTCTATGTGTTTGACTAGGTTTGAACTTAAATATTCTTTGGAAAACCTTGTAACTTCAGGTGGTAATCTCCGTTCAATCCATGGAGAGTTAGTATGCAGCAGAGCAATTGGTGAAATAGTTCCATTAATATCTGTCCACCTTACATCCTCATTCCTTCCTTTTTTGTCTAGAACTATTTTCATCAAAGAATCTTGAGTAACATATTCTCTTATGAGTGTCAGATGAGGGCTACATTCCGGAACTTCCCTGCCGAAATAAGTAGGATAAACCCTCACTGTCCTGTCGCCATCTCTGCAAGTTAAATCGTCAGCAAGCTCCAGCATTGTTCTCTCTGCCTCATACTCCTTAATATTTTGAGGGCTTTGGGAATAAGTCTTAACTACCACAACAGGAGGAACAGGAAAAATATCTGCACTCTCAGGGAAATCAAAAGTTAATCTTACTTTGTGGACAACAGACTTTCCATGATAATACGAGAGTCTTTCAGCATCATAGCGTGCAACATTAACTTCCCCTTGCTTGAAAGTCCTGGCTATAGATTTGGACAAGAGATCTCTTGCAACCTCCGGTTCTATTAATAAGTCTGTCTTATTGTTATATTTTTTTCCTGGCATTTTTATTCTTTCCTGGAACTTTCTTTAATAAAATAAAGGACATATTTTGAAATATAATGGGTGTTTGAATGAATTTTTGAAAAAAGATAGCAAATCTCTTTAACAGCATCTCTGCCCTTAAGATTAGAGCACAAATTCTGAAATTCTCCCTTACTTTTGGTTACTTCAAAAGCCAGATTTTTATCTCTTAGATGGTACGAATTGAGAGAGTTTATAAAGTTTTCTTCTGCCTTATTAAAAAGTTTTTCTACAAATCCTATCTCATCTTGTTTTAACTTATTTTTTGACAGGATTTCTGTTATTTTTTTAAGGTCGTCTCCTATTTTTTCTATATTCATTCCAGTTAACCATGAATATACAAGAGAAGTCGAATCAGCATTCAGAGTGTTAAGGACAGAAGGGTTATCTACTCCTAGTATCATCAGCCTCCACAAAAGAAAATAAAATCTATTCACATCCTTATCTGCACTCATTATTTCATTATATTCTTTATTTGTTGCAGAGCCTTTTTTTATGCAGGGCTCTAGAATCTCAAAGATATTTCTTACAGAGTTATCAATCCTTCTTGTTATGCTGCCTATAGAAATAGAGTTCATATCTATCATTTCTTTAGCTATAATTGAAGTTGGTTTAGATTCTATTATTTCAACTCCAAATAAATCCTTAAGAACTTCCTTAACGAACCCAAAATCCTTCTTGTTAACATTTATGCTAAGCAGAGTGCCCCCATTAATATAGGAGGCAATTATCTCTCTATTAATGTCTCTTTCTTTTTTGCCTTCTAAATTAAGTGTTAGTTCCTTAACTTGATTTATTTTTTTGTAGTTAGATTGTACAATCAATTCGCCATTAGAATTTGGGGTTATAAAAACATTATCACCCTTGCCCAGCCCAGACTTGTCTACCCAGTCCTTAGGTAAGGCAATAGCATAGCTTGAATTGCCCAGCTTTATTAATTTTCTTTGGTCCATCTTAACTCAGACTTTTAATTATAATTATCAAGCTTCTCTTTCCCTTAGGCTCAAAATAATAGAGAAAAGGGGTTTAAAAAGCGTTATATTTTATAATATATATTTTATATAATATATATTAGTATATATTAGGGATATTTGCTTTTAAATCTTATGAATTTCTCCTCTATATCTGGCTTATTCTTCTTGCAAAGATAAAAGTATATAAAATATATATCATATATCGAGAACTTATAAGTAGGTATATATCTTATTCTTATCACAGCGAGGTCTGGCTCAGCCATCTGAAGAGAGGTGGGGCATACATCCTCGCTGTTTTATATTCACGCTATTTTTAAATTTAATGTTAAGGAAAAATGCACATTGCAAAAACCGGCATAACTGCCGGAGAGATTATGGGCAAAAACTTCCTGATTGTTGATTCTTTGCAGTTGTAAAAAGAGGAAAAAATTTTCTTGGGCCGATAACCAAAAGAGAAATTGCAGAAGTGGCGCCTCTATTATTCGAGGGCCCTAGATTATAATTGTATCTTTTTAACTTCAAAGTTACTCACAATTAGCTATAAATTTATAAACCTTGGCGCCTTTACTAAAAAATGAAGATTGGAGTAAAGGCAGGGGATATCATGACCAGGAACTTTATTTCAGTTCCTCCAGATACTTCTATTTTAGATTGTGCTAAAAAAATGGTGAAGAAAAGGGTAGGCTCCCTAATTCTCGAGGAGAATAATCAGCTGAAGGGAATTCTAACAGAAGGAGATATCATATGGGCTATGACAAAGAAATCAAAAAAAGAATTAGGAATAATAAAAGCCTCAGAAATTGCCCCTAAAAAAATTGTGACAATAAAGCCGTCTGCAGACCTTTATCAGGCTCTGCAAACAATGAAAAAAACAAAATACAGGTGGCTGCCAGTTACAGTCAATAAGAACATCATAGGCTTTTTAACTCTGAAAGACATACTTAGAATCGAACCCAGCTTATTCGAATTCGCTTCCGAGATAATGCAGATAAAGGAAGAAAGTGAGAAACTCAAAAGAAGAAAAGCTGGAGAAAGCTTCAGAGATGGCACATGCGAAGAGTGCGGCAATTTTAGTTTGCTGTATAAAGTAGACAATAGGATGATGTGCGAAGATTGCAGAGACGCAATGTAAAATATAATAATGAAATTAGAGATTAATAAGGTTTCTTCTCTGTGACTATCCCTTCTAATACATAAAGTTCTTTTCTCCTGGACTCATTTCCGTGCCGGTCAACAGCCTATACTGTAAATTTCCCCGCATCCAATGCCTCTATAGGAACAGAAAAGCTTGCATAATCCTCACCAATTCTCTCGCGAGCCATTTCAGATTTATTTCCGTTATATTCAACAAATCCCTTCATTCCAGGAGCAAGGTCATCTCTAAACATGACAGTCAAATCAGCAGCCGGAAGGCCACCCTCATGACCTTAGATGACAAAATTAAAACGAGGCGATTCAAGAAGTTTTCTGACAAAAAGATCTATCTGTATTATCTATCATACATGGAGCTACGAACAAGGCTCCTGCAGCCAACAAACCCCCTGCGCTATAAACAACAATTTTTTTCACCCTATTAGCCATCTAAATCAGAAGATATTAGGACTTATAAATTTTTATATACTTGGTTGCAATAAAATCAAACATATTCGCAAAGCCAAAAATATTTAAATACCTTTTTTCTATTATAATTATAAAAAGAGACAAAAATCAGAAAGTCGCTCTAGAATTGCGACTTTGGAATGCTCCAAAACGAAAAACCAGAGTATTCCAATAAACTAACTAAATACGAGGTTTTTCGTTTTAGACATGTCAGAAAAAGACAAAATATTTGCAACCAAAGTAAAGTATACTGGAATTTGGGATTTTAAGCAGATTTACAGATTCCTTTATGACTGGTTCATAGACCAGGGGTATAAAATAATTGAAAAAGGATACACTGAAAAAATAAAGGCAGACGGAAAAGAGATAGAAGTTCACTGGGAAGCCACCAGAAAAATTTCTGATTACTTCAAGTTTTTAATAAAAGCAGACTGGATGATTCTTGGCATGTCTGAAATAGAAGTGCAAAAAGAAGGGGCAAAAGTGAAGATGAATAAGGGATATATAGAAATTAAGTTTGCTGCTGTTTTAGTTAAAGATTATGAGCACAGATGGGAAAACACTGCGTTTCTTAAGTTTCTAAGGGGAGTGTATGACAGGTATATTATAAGGTCAAGGGTAGAAGGCTATGAAGACAAGCTTCTCGAGGAAGTGGATGAAGTAATTGCCCAGACAAAATCATTTTTAGCTATTGAAGGAAAACAGCCGCCAAGAGAATAGTGTGATATAAAGCATATTAGCTAAAAGAAGAATATTTAAAAACAATTCTAACTATCCTTATTAATCATGAGCATAAGAAAAACGAGGTGTTGGAAGAGTCTGTTTTTGGCAGCTTTGATAGTTTCGCTTTTGCTATCAGCGAGTTCAGTTTCCTCAATAAGCCTCGACATACAAAAAGAAATTGTAAGTGATGTGGTAATTTCCGAATTAGATTCGCCTGCTATTTTCAAGCTTACTATAAAAAACAATGGAGAAAGAGACAGTTTTGAGATTTACTCCCTGGTGAGCGTGGATATCTATCCCAAAACCGCCTTTTCGCTTTCAAGGGGTGAAAGCAGGGAGATTACTATCTATGTTAAAGCAAGCGAGACTATAAGGAAAAATCCGGGGGCTTTCTCTTTTGTTTATAAGATAAAGGGCTCTAACACCGGAACTCAGGAAGATAAATTGACTATAAACATCGTTAAATTAAAGGATGCTCTCCAGATTACCTCTGAGAGCCTGACTCCTGACAGCGAAAAAGCGACAATATACGTGGAGAACAAGGAAAACTTTGAGTTCAAAGAGATAAGCGCAGATTTTTCTTCGGTGTTTTTTTCATTTGGCGAGAATTTTTCCCTTGGCCCTCTTGAAAAAAAGTCATTTACAGTGGAATTAGACAAAGAAAAACTAAAAACTCTTATGGCCGGGCCTTATATCCTTGACGCAGACATTAGAATTAAAGAGGTAAAAGAGCATCTGGAGTCCACAATCAGGTTTCTTGAAAAATCAGGCTTAGCTACTAACAGAGCAGAAGAAGGGCTTTTTATCCAACGATTAGAAATAGAAAAAAGAAATGATGGCAATCTTCCGGCAATCGCGGAGATTTCCATTGAGAAAAATCTTCTGTCCCGCCCATTTACTGCTTTAGCAGTTGCCCCAATGAAAACTGAAAGGGAAGGCTTAACAACTACTTACTACTGGGCAAAAGAGCTGAGGCCAGGAGAGTCCCTGAGGGTTGTAGCAACTACCAACTGGATAATCCCAATTGTGCTCATTATAGCAATAATAGTGCTGGCTATAATTGCAAATGTTTACTGGAAATCTGACTTAATACTCACGAAAAAAATTCAGCAGGTCAAAACCAAGGGGGGGGAATTTGCTTTGAGAGTTTCTATAAGCGCAAAAGCCAAGAAGCATATAGAGAAGATAAATATTGTGGATAAGCTTCCCCCAATAGTAAAGCTCTACCAAAGATACGGCGCTATAACTCCTGACAGGGTTGATGAGAAAAACAGGCGGCTTGAATGGAATCTAGAAAGCCTGAACGAAGGAGAAGACAGAGTTCTTTCATATATAATTTATTCTAAGATAGGCGTAGTTGGGAGATTTGAGCTGCCTCCTGCAAGAGCAATCTACGAGAAGAAAGCAAGAATAAAAGAAACTCAAAGCAACAAGGTTTTCTTTGTCAGCGAGCCTGGCAAAGTCAAAGAAGAATAATGAGCTTGGTAAAAACCATATGCAGAGATGAACAAGGAAGTTAAGTGAAATCTTTGTTTATGTTTTGTCAAATTTCATTTAAATAAGAAAGTTTATATTCTTTCTCATATTCAAGTATTTCATAATCATCAACAACTCCTTCAAATTCCTTAATAAACTTATCCAAAATTGCGTACATTTCCTTATTATTAATGGCCTGAATTTCAAATTCTAAATCGGGCCCTCCAATTGTTTCAGTCTTATATATAATATTCGGATCAAAATGCAGGTAGTCTTTAATTTTTTCAATAGTTTTTTGATTAAAGATCTTATACTTCAAATGAATTTTATAATAACTATAACCTAACTTATTTAAGTCTAACATACTTCTAAACCCAATTATGACTTTATTTTTTATTAGTCTTTTAATTCTATATCTGATAATTCTCTCACTAACATTTAATTTGTTAGAAATTTCAACTGAACTCATTCTTGCATTATTTTGTAGAATCTTTAAAATCTTAATATCAACAGGGTCAGCATTATATTTCTCAACAACTTCCCCCATAAGTTCATATTTGGATCTGTCTATATTCTTATTAACTAAATACCCCCGCCTATAATTATAGACTCTTGTTATTAATGAAAAATTCAATTCAATAAAATAGTTTTGAAACTCATTTTTAAGGTTGTTAAGGAATTTTTCTAGTGCAAAGATGTCTTTAGTTAGTATTGTAAAATTAAAAGACCATCTTCCCCTAACCTTTACAAACCATTTTGCTTTATCCTTTATATAATTAACAATTTCTTGTTCTTTTTTTTCAGTTAAATCTCTGAATTTTATAAATATCCTGTAAGTCTGGTAACCAAGCGCATAATCATTTAAAATTGTAATAAAATTTTTTATTATTCCCTCATTAATTAGCCTGTTTATCCTGTAGCTTACAACTTCTCGTTTTAATCCTACTTTTTTTCCAATTTCTGAATCAGTTCGCCTTGCATTCAGGTCTAATTCATACAATATTTTTCTATCTTTTAAATCTAATTTCATAGTACTATGTTTATGACATTTTGTTATATAAATATGTAGGTTATGTAAAAAATATAATAGAATGTTCTATTAGTATTACTTTATTCTTATAATACCATGGCAATCAGCAGAAGAGGGTTTTTGAAGGGGGCAGTTTCTGCCCCATTAACTAAATTAGCTTCAAGTTCTAAAGAGAAAAATAGTGAAGAAAAAACACCATATGATGGAAAATTTGAGTATGATCTGGCTTTTTGTAGTCTAGATTTTGCAGAAAAATTTTTAAGCGGGATTATGAACAGAAAGTATACTGGCCCACATAGACCTTATGCAAGTAATATAGACTCTGCTGCAAGGTTTATCCACCTAAAAGTGTGGGATGAGCGTCCATTAATTAATAAAGTTAAAAGAGTTTATATCCCATTATTAGAAAAAGCAAGAGATTCAATAGACCTAAATGATCCTGCAGAAATAAAAAAACATGACCCTGCATGGATAAAAAACAACGCAGATTATCCAACATCTGCTATGCACACTAAAGCTTGTAT
>Ga0154703_176_pt7 | contig 12301 bp, 16 predicted proteins | sample Rifle2008BG13ft_FD_105563 | JGI IMG/M metagenome (GOLD analysis project Ga0154703, IMG submission 105563) | Candidatus Pacearchaeota archaeon RBG_13_36_9
TTTTAAACCAGAAAATATTTCAGAATAAACAAAACTTATTAATTTTGAGTTAATTAAAGCGGTGATATATTCTAAAGATAGATCTTTTAGAGAATGAATGCAATTAGTATTAATAGAAGCATAAGATCCTGTTAGGTCTGGAAAACCTTCTATTCTTAATGCTAATTTTGCAATTATTATTTTAGGACTTTTATAAAGGTTTAGTCGATTCTTGCTAACCTTTGAAGTATCTAAATAAGGCTGAAATAACTGTTTACCCTTATTCATAAATTTTGTATTTCCATAAGTTGTTGAATATCGGTCTATAGTTCCGGTATTAATAATTGGAATCCCTTTATTTTTTTCATTAATATATTTCGAGTATTCGTCAGCTTCGGAGGCGGTGCTAGTTGCATTTACTCCTGATATATCTTCTAATTTTTTGCTATTATTAAAAACTTTTTCAATTATCGTAAGATTATCAGACAAAACTATCCCCCAAATGTTATCTGGAAGAGCAGACAAATTTTTGGAAGAGATTTTATACAATCTTTTATCCTCTAGGTTAGATGAAAATATCTTTTCTGAATATAAAATATAATTGAGTTTTGGTTTTTCCTTTTTAAATATAACAATTATCGGATATACCGAAGGGTCCTCAAATACCTTCACTCTAGATAAGTCTAAAACTCTTAAGATAGAGTAGCTACTGTTTATTAGGTTTCTAAAAGCAATTCCATAAGGAGAAGATAGATACTTGTTTGGTGTGATAAAGGAAACAAATCCATTTTCTTTACAGATGTTTAGAGATTGCTCAAAAAAAAGTATATAAATATCATATGTCCCTTTAGCAGATTTGTATTTATTCTTCCAATATTCCTTGATTTTTTCACCCATGGTTTTAGAAAGCGTCATCGCATTAATATACGGTGGATTCCCTATCACCACATCGAATCCGCCTTGGTTGAAAACATCTGGGAATTGAGATTCCCATTTTAATGCTTTTTCTCCCCCTATAGTCGAATCATCGATTAAAGAATTCATACACCTCAAATTCTTTTTTAAATTAGATAGTTTTCTCCTTGTTAATCTAGTCTCGTTTTCTAAGATTTTCAAGGCCATATTTAATTCGGCTAATTCAACCGCTTTTTCATCCAAATCAACTCCAAAAATACAATTCTCAAAAATCGTATTTTTTTGAGCGATACTTAATCTTCCTTTAAATTCCTTAAAACTGCCCCATTTCTCAGAATTTTTACCATTTTTCATAAGTTCTTCTATTTTATTGCAAATCTCTTCAAACGCTCTTGTTAAAAATGAGCCAGAACCGCAGGCAGGGTCTAATATTTTTATGTCTAAAACTTCATCTATAGATTTGTCTTTTATATACTCTCCAACTGTATTTTTGACGATGTAATCGACAATATAAGCGGGAGTGTAATAAATTCCCATTTTTTTACGTTTTCCGCTTTTTAAATTAAGCTTTACTCGCTTTTCTGTTTCTGAAAGAATAGTCCCAAGATATTGCTCATATATCATCCCCAAAATATCTTTGGGTATAGCATCAAACATATACCTCCCTTTATCGTCATGGATTCCGAAGTAAAGTCCTTTTATTACTTTGATAAGAATTAATTCATCAAAGAATCCCTCTTTATCAAGAGTTCCTTCTTCAAATAATTTAGAATCGTACTCTTTATTGAATACCATGAATTCAGTTTTTAATATTTCCCATAATCTTCTTGTAGTTTTACCTTCTTGATGGTCTTTTACAATATTTAACAGCAAATCTTTTTCATCTAATCCCCTATCTTCTGAAGAACGAATAAAAATCAGTCTATTTATTAATATTTGAATAATCTCATCTCTTTTTTCTGTAGGAATTTCATTTCTTAAGCTTTTTAAATTGACTGATAAAATCCTCCTTATCTCTAATAAATCTTCAAGTAAACTTTTATCTATCGGTTTGTTAATTCTGACGTCTTTTAGAGCTAGAAACTTATTCAATTCTTTATTATTAAAACTCTCTTTGGATAATAACCACAATCGGTCAAAATCACTTTCATAATCTTCATAATTAATCCAGAGACACCCTTTATTATCTTTCATAAGGTTATGTTCTATATTTCGAGGGTTAGATAATGCATGATAAATCCTTGTTTGTTTAAAATTAGTTAAAACGCAAAAAGGTAAGTGTTTATTATGTGCATATTCAACTGCCTGTTTACTATCTCCCTCATCTAATCTAATGTCTGTCTTTTTAGCTTCAATAACCAATAGGGGCTCATTATGAAGTCTTAATATATAGTCCGCTCTTCCTTTAAAGACCTGTTCGTTTCTTTCAGCTTCTTTTCTCATATCCCATCCGAGAGCTTCAAAAAGCGGATCTATAAACTCTACTCTAATTTGGTCTTCTGATTTTTCATCTAAAATATTTTTAGGTATCTCTGCAAATTCTCGAACTAAATCTTTTATCTTTTCTTTTGCTTCCTCTTTATTCAGCATGAATAAGCTAAGAATTATTCTTTTTTAAAGTTAATTGAGTTTTGAAGTATATTCTATTGCAGTAACTATTTTATCTGATGCTTCCTTCAACAACTTCTCTAACTTATTTTTGATTGAAATTTGCCTCTTATATAGTCCCCTAATAAATGATGAAATAATTTATATTTCCCCCTGTCGGTTCTTATTATTGCTCCTTCCTGAACTAATTTTCCAAGGTGGGGAGATAATTCATTACTATTCTTTCTCAATTCTTTGCTTAATTCGGATAATGATATTTCTCCTTCTTTATGAACTGCCATTTTAGATAAAATATTTTTATTATTCTTGCCTGCTTGATCGTAAAACCTTGAGAAAAAAGGCGCAAGCACTCTGTTTGTAAATTCAATATCTGCCGCTTCAAAATATTCAATTCTTAATTCAGATTCTCCTTCTTTTAATTTGGAATATGCAGTCGCCAAATATGCCGTAAGCACAAATGGATGGCCTTCGGTTATTTTGTGTACCTTTTCAATAACCTCTTTTTTTATAGAGAGATTTACTTGGCTAATCTTTTTTTCAATAAATGCCTTTGTTTCTTGAGAGTTAAAATTCTCCAAGATTGCAGGTGGGAAAGTTCTGACAAGAGGTGAAAAACCTGTGCCAGATGGCCCAGTTATAGATAACTTTCCCGCAGGCAGTATCATTACAGGCACTTTATTCACTTGCAGTTGTTCCAATACTGCTCTTAAGTAAAGAATTAATTCAGCCCTATTCTTTTCTAAGACTCTTGCTTCATCTATAAGGAAAACTATGGCAGTTCTTATATCTTTTAGACGGTTCCATACTTCTGTAAGAGCAGAGTGAAGATTTGGAAAATCATCCCCTGTTTCTCCTGATAGGCTTATTTCTATCCCGCTTTCAGTCTTTATTTTTATTCTTTTTAGAGCATTAAGTATTTTTTCAGAGATTTTTTGAAGAATAACCTCTTCCCTAACTTTCGCCTGTGCTCTTTCAATAAGCATTTTTGCCAGTGTTTCTTTGCTTAAATCATCCATTTCGTTCAAGGAAAAATAAACTGCTAGGGCATCTTGTTGCTCGGCTATATACTTGCACTTGTGAAGGAATGAGGTTTTACCAATGCCATAACCTCCTGCCACAGACATGTTTGCTAAAGAGCCGCTAGAGGTTTGCCTAAGTTTTTGCTTGAAATTTTCTAAATCTTGAACTCTTCCAACAAAATCACTCGGGTCTACTGGTGAACCAGGGTTAAATGGGTTTGGAGGCAACATAGCAATATAGTAATTTTTAATACTATTATAATATAATTATACTATTTAAATTTTTCTATAGTATTATTTTAGATTATTTGGGTCTATAGAATAATCTTATTCCAGCCTTGCCAGCTTTTCCTGGATTTCAAGAAGCTCTCTTTCTATCTCTTTGTACTCCCTTTTTTCCTTTGGTTCTGCCTTTTTTGTAGTAAACTTTATTTTTTTCCTTGCGATATTTTTGATAAGCTTTAGCTGGCTTTCCTCATCTTTTTCTGTTGGGAGGAGCTTTTCTATTTCTTCTATTCTTTCGCCCAATTCAGAGAGGGAATTTCTTAAGCGAGTTCTTAGGATAAGCTCCCTTTTTCTTGTTACTTTAAAATTCTTGAATGCCTTAAGAGTCTGAAGAGCATTAATTTGCGAGTTAAGAAGCTCTTTTTTTGCGAATAAAGCTTCGTCAAATTCCAGCCTAATATGGATATTTTCCATTTTTATACCTTAGAAAAAATTTTATTGTCTATGCCTTCTATCCTCAGCTTAATTGCTTCAATCTCGTTTTCCCACTCTTTTAATTCCTCATCCTCTTTTCTTTTCTGGTCTTTTATCTCGTGAAGATACTTTTCCACCTCATTTATCTTTTCTTTTATGCTGTGAAAACTGTCTAGCGCAAACTTGAATTTGTCTATCCTTATATAAACCGGCTCCTTTATTTCTTTTTCTTGGTTATGGGAGTAATTTTCCATCATGGGCGGGGGGGCATGTTTTACAGGGGGAGATGGTTTATAGACCGGCTGGGCTGTTTTATTGTATGAAGGCCTGCTTATGGGCTTGCTAGCAGGAAAATTCAGGCTAACTGGCTTTTGTCTGGGTTGTGATGTAAACAAAGGTTCATTAAAGTCCATTGGTCGCCTTTTATTTATTGGCGTTATTGCCGATTTAACTGCCTCCTGGCTCAAGGAGTCTCCGAACTTTGAATCTGGAAATGAAGGCAGCTCTTTTATTTCTTTGCTTAATTCAGGCACTGAGTAAGAATAATCCCCTGTTTCTTTGTCGTCTAATCCTGAATCCGCAGAATCTGACAAGTTAGGTAATTCAGGAAGAGCAGGTGCTTCTTTTTCTTCAACCTCTTTTTTCCTTCCGAAGACCACCATGATAATAATTCCCCAAAAGTATATAAATAGGTTTGCATAAACTATATAGGAGTAACATAAAAACGAAAAGTATTTATTTGACCCCCTTTTTAAACGTGGATGCAAACTAATTTTCTAGAGGAAATAGTTGAAGACATAGCTGGAATTCAGGCAAAAGAAATTGTAAAATTGCTTGAAGGTAAGAAGGATGTTAATGAGTTTCTGATAGCCAAAAAGCTTAAATTGACTATAAATCAGGCCAGGAATATACTCTATAAACTTTCCGAGGCAGGTTTAGTCAGCTCTACGAGAAAAAAAGACAAGAGGAAAGGCTGGTTTATTTATTTTTGGACTCTAGATGCTTTAAAGTCCCTGGAACTTTTGGAGAAAAGGCTTTTAGAGGAGGCTGCCCGGCTTAAGCACCTGCTGCAAAATAGAAAATCCAGGAGATTTTATTTTTGCAAGACCTGTAATGTTGAAGTTGGGGAAGAGAGTGCTTTGCTGAATCAATTTACCTGCCTGGAATGCGGCCAAGTTTACGAGCTAGCAGACAGCAGCACATTTATTAAGGATATTGAGGGGAAGATTTCTAAAATCGAGAAACAACTTGTAGTTATATCTGAAGAGAAAGGAAAAGTGCTGGAGACTTGGCATAAGAAGAATAAGAGAAAGACTGCCAGGCATGACAGCAAGATAAAGAAGCAGAAAGAGGCAGTTAAGATAGCAAGGAAGAAGGCTGCGCTTAAGAAAGCGAAAGAGAGTGGTTCTAAGGAAAAGATTCCAAAAGAGGCTGAGGAGAAGAAAGCTGCAAAAAAAACTGCCAAAAAACCAAAAAAGAAAGCTGCAAGGAAAAAATGAGGAATACTAGAAAACTGAGGGCTTATGACAGCAGGAGAAGAACTAATTTTTTCCCAGCATTTAGCGTTACGACCTGGCTCATAATTGTTAATGTAGCTTTTTTTGTCATTTTTGCTCCTCTATTGGCAATTTCGCAGGATTATGCAAAGTATGTTGCTATTCAGCCTGAAGCTATTATGCACGGCAAGTATCTTTGGACAATAATTACCAACGTGTTCATGCATGCAGGCTTTGCTCATCTTTTGATAAACATGTTTGTGCTTTTTTCTTTGGGGGGGTTATGCGAAAAAATCATTGGAAGAAAAAGGTATTTTTGGTTTTACCTGGTTTCAGGAATTATTGCAGGATTGTCTTTTGTCTTCTTTGCCTATTTTTTTGGAAATAATCCATTGGGAGAACGAATATTTGGGGCTCCAGACAACATGGCAGTTGGGGCTTCTGGGGCAATATTTGCTGTAGCAGGGCTTTTTATGATACTTACTCCCAGGCTACGGTTTACAATTATTTTCCTGCCATTTTTCTCGCTTCCTGCATACATAATGATTCCTCTTGTTTTAGTGTTAACCTGGATAATCAGCGTTTCTGCAGGATTCGGAGTTGGAAATACAGCTCATTTCGGGGGATTTTTAGTTGGTGTCCTTTTCGCTCTGTACCTCCGGCACAAGTATAAAAGAAAAACAAAGATGATTGAAAGGTATTTTTCAAGATAAGTTTATAAAAGATGTTCTATTTTATTTGATATGAAAAAGAAAAAAAGAGAGGAAGGATTTTTCAGGAAGCATTATTCCCTGAGCTGGAAGTATATCAAAGAAAGTTCAGTTTATATTCTTTTGATGATATGTTTATTGCTTTTCGGGGCTTTTGCTGCCTTGCTTTACCAGCCGCCCTTGCTTGTAGAAGCAATTAAAGCTTTTATGGAGTCTATTTTGAAGGACACTTCTAATTTTAATGTGTTTGAGATGATGGTTTATATTTTAAATAATAATCTGAAGAACAGCTTTTTTGCCATGATTTTTGGGGTTATTTTTGGAATCATGCCGATTTTTACTGCTTTATCTAATGGTTATGTTCTTGGATTTGTTGCTGAGAAAAGCGTTTTAGTGGCAGGACCTTCAGTCTTGCTTAGATTGCTTCCTCACGGAATTTTTGAATTTCCTGCAATTATCCTTGCCTTAGCCACAGGCATAAGGCTGGGGCTTTTTTGGTTTTCTGACAATAAGAAAAAAGAGTTTGTAAAAAGGGTGGAAGGCTCTTTAAGGGTTTTCTTGTTTGTTATCCTGCCTCTTTTAATAATTGCGGCAATTATAGAGGGATTTTTGATTTTTGCGCTGGAGTGATGCCCGGCGGGGGCATACGTATTTTATGGCATAATCAAGGGTATTTTTGTAATAACGTTTTATTGTCGTTGCTTATAAAAAATAAGCAATTTAAAAGGAAAAATGTATTATAGCGAAAGTAAGCAGGTTTGGAGCAATATAAATCTTAAAAGAGAACTAATAAATGAATTCCCCAGCTTAAAGAAAAACAGGCAGATTTCTTTTATGAACTTATGTTTTGTAGGACTGCTGAAGATATTAACAAGGCTCTAAAAGAGTTATCAAAAAAAAAGAGATTGTTCCTTTGTTACTGTGGATGCATAAGGATGGTTGATTAATTTATTCAGGAGGCATTACCCAAATTTTCTTTTTGAGGGTTATATTTTAAATTCATCTCTTCATTGCCCTTTTCATAAGCACCTTCAATACCAAATTGATCTCTCATTTGATCATAAACCCATCCCTGGGGTCTTCCTACTAATGGGGCTGCAAGAGTTAAGAACGATGCAGCCCTTAGCATTTCTGAAGCATCTGCTCCAGCTACTATAAGAAAACCAAGATAAAAAGGGGTTTGCCCTGTTGCAAAAGTTCCAACATCTACTGCGTATTTTTTTAACCAATGACTATCTTTTTTAACATGTAATTTTTTCATTACCCAATCCCTATATATTCCATAAGGTCTTCCAACTACGGTATTCCCAACAACTGCAGCCAATCTAGTCTTTCCAACTTCTGTCCAGTCCATCCCCGCAATATACGCTTCATTAAGAGCAAAAGAAAGAGAGAAAAGATTTATAGCCGCAATATCTGATGCCCAAGTATAAAACCTGTTTTCCACTAACTTCTTTCTTCCTTCTTTTCCAATAAGCTTTTCGAGTCCATTTATTAATTTCATATTAGTATATGGTAATTTGTTTATTTAAATATTCTTACCTATATTTTTATCAAAAGCAAAAGATTTATAAATAAAATTGTATTTAATAAAATATGAAGATAGATTTGTTTGATAAGAAGATAATTTATGAATTAGAAAAAGACTCGTCACAGCCAATTTCAAAAATAGCTAAGAGAATAAAGCGTTCAAAAGAATTTGTAAATTTTCGAATAAATAGATTAGAAAAAGAAAAGATAATCTTAGGATATAGTGCAATTGTAGATATGGCAAAACTAAGTTATTTTACTTTTAGAATCTATATTAAATGGCAAAATATAACTATGGATGAAAAGCAAGAATTTTATGATAAAATTAAAGTTAAAGAAAATGTATGGACAACCACAGTGCTCCATGGCAAATGGGACTTTGCTTTTTTTATTGGTGTTAAGACTGAAGATTATATTAAATCTTTTCATAAATTATGGAACGAAATCCAATTAGACTACAAAGATAAGATTTCTGAGAGCAAAATTGCAATTTATGCCCCCGTTCATAATTTCAATAAAAGATTCTTTATTGATCCTTGGAGAAATATTGAAATTATTGAACGAATATATGGTGCAGGCGATTCAGTAAAATTTGATGGATTAGATGAAAAAATAATAAAGATTTATTCAGGAAATGTTAAAATGCCTCATCATGAAATTGCAGAAAAATTAAATGTTACTTCTGAAACAGTTAGATTAAGGATTAAGCAACTTGAAAAAAGAGAGGTTATTGTAGGTTATAAAATAAATTTAAACCTTCAAAAATTAGGTTATCAAGGATATAGAGTAGATTTTTTACTAAATTCTGTTAAAAAAAATAAAGAGCTATTTAATTACTTAAAATACCATAGATATTTTTATCAAATTAATAAATCAATTGGTGGTGCAGATTTTGAAACTGAAATAGTTGTTGAAAATTTAAATCATTTACTAGAAATCTTAGAGGAAGTTGTAAAAAAATTTAAAGATGTCATTAAAGGATACGAATATTTTGGATATACTGAGTTTCCAACTTTATCTATTGTTCCAGATTAAACCTATCCATTCCATCTCGACAATCCTTACAAACTGCCGAAAGAAAAATCAATAATAAACTACATCATGATGGTCATAGTCAAGAAGTTTTATAACTTTTTCGTGTTCTATAATCTCATAAACAAGAACAAAATTTCTTACATGGACACTCCTTTGTCCTGCCATGTTTCCTGTTAATGGCTCGCCAATCTGAGGATTTTCAAGAATTTCTTTGATTTTTCTATTCAAAATTTCGAACTGCAGCTTATCTTTTTTGGCAAGTTTGGCAAATACTCTGTCTAATTTTTTAGAAATCTCAAGCGCATAAGTCATCAGGCATACCTCTTCTTAAAATCTTCTATGCCCCCAACCTTAATAAATTTTCCTTTTCTTATAGCTTCCAATCTGCATAAGTATTCTGCCCGGACTTTTGGCTTTTCTTCAAGCTGAGCTTTGATGAAAATGTCTATTTGCTTGCTCATGCTTATTCCATTTTGTCTGCAAAATTCAGAGAACTTTTTGTAAGTTTCTTCTTCTAAATTAAATGTTTTTAATACCATATTAAATAACCTTATTTAACCTTATTTAAATACTTTTTGGTGTGAATTATTTCTCAAACTATTTATCCACTCAATCTTGACAATCTTTAAAATCTACTTGTCATAGAAAAAATAACTAAATTACAATTTCTTATTTTTGTCTACAATTTATAATTTGTCTACATTTTTGTCTACAGAGAATATAGCTTATCTATCCATTCAATCTCGACAATCCTTATAAATCAAAGCAGGCTTAACAGAGATAATAAACAGCAACAATAAAAACAGGGCGAAAATACCCTGCATTATGCCAAAATGTCCTTATCTTCGGCAGGGGCATAAGTATTTTATGGTATTTCTTGGGGTATTTTTCTAAACCGAAAGATTTATAAATATCTTACTATTATTTATGTGTATGGATATTAGTAAGGAAGATTTGCTAAGAATTAATGAAGGTTTTGGCGGAAACTTAAGAAGCGATTCCAGTTTAGATTATGCTATTGATATCCAAGATAATAACAAATTAGGAGAATATAAAAAATTAGCTTATTTACTAAGAGCGATTCTTGTTGATCATCCATTTTCAGATGGAAACAAAAGGACAGCAACATTCATTGTGCTAAATTTTGCTGAGCAAAATAATAAACAAGTTGATAGGGAACTATTAATCCAACAGATAATATCCATAGCAAAACAGAATATAAATAATATCCGAAATATCGAACAAAGGCTTAGGAGTTGTATAATATGATAACACAAAAAAGAATAACTGAAATTAAAAGAAAATACGCAGAGATATTTGAAATTCTGGAAAATTATGACAAGACACACGAGCTTCCTTTTCAAAGAAAAAGGATAGATTTGACCTTATCAATCGAAACTATAAATAAACTTAAAAAAATGAGCCAAAAAACAGGGAAGCCGATTTCAAGGATTGTTGAAGAGAGTATATAGACAATTTAGGAAAGTCGATCATAACAAGCCTAGCATTGATTTTGTAGACTTCAATTCTGAAGAAGGCGAGAAGCTTTTAGCTGAGTACGAAGAAGAGACAGAATAAAAGATTTCTTGCTTTAAGGGACCTATCCACTGCGTTACGACAAGTTTTATAAACTGAAACAGAATCGACAAATTGACAATTTATGCCCCAACAGGGCATTAAACAAAAACATCCCTTAAATGTACCAAAAGGCTATATTGCCCGGCAGGGGGCATGTAGCCTTTAAAACCACCTGCTTAACCTTGTTTGCTTTCAATATCTTTTCAATGCTGAAATAAGGTGCTTCTGATTTAAATAGCTTTTTTTATCTTTTTTCAATCTCTGTGTTCAAGCGAACAACCTACTGCCATTTTATTCATTCAAATGAACAAAATAGCAATAAATTATGCATTACAATGCACAAAATACTGGCGGGGAATAATCAACCTAAAAGTTTATAAGTGCATACACATATGTGTATGCATGGCAACTAAAACAATTTCAATAACAGAAGATGCATACAAAAGGCTGTTAAGCTTAAAGAAAGAGAACGAAAGCTTTTCTTTTGTGATCCAAAAAATAACTGGTGGGTCTGTGCTTTCAGGCATTCAGGGCATTCTTTCAAAGGAATCTGCTGAAGAATACGAAAAGGCAATAAAGAAAAACAGGGAAGAGTCTAACAAACGAAGAGAACTGAGGATAAAAAGAATACAAGAGAGGTTCTTCTGATGGTTTGTTTAGACACCTCCTTTATAGTTGACATAATGCGGGAATGTCCAGAGGCAATACAACTGAAGGATAAATTAGAGAAAAGCAGCAACTCTTTAGCAATTGCATCCCCAACAATTATTGAGCTGATACGCGGTTTAGATTCATTAAATTTAAGGGAAACAGAAAAAGATCGGATTGAGGATTTTATAAGTTTAGTCACAACTCTTTCTTTGGACAGAAAAAGTGCAATTAAAGCAGGGAATATAGATTCAGAGCTAATAAAAAAAGGAGAAAAAATAGACATAGAAGATGTAATGATAGCTGCAATTGCAATAACCAATAATGAGAGGCTGGTAACAAGAAATGAAAAGCATTTTTCCAGAATAAAGAATTTGGAGATTGAGACGTATTAGTTTTTGGCTTTAAAACCACCTGCTCAGTCTAGTTTGTTTGCCGAAGTTTTTCAGAAGCCAGCTTCTGCTTTTGAATAATGAGACTGGAAGCCTCATTCTTTTTTGGGCCTGATTTAGGGCTTCTTCAACTGAAGGGAACTTTTCAGGATGCTTGGAAAAAGCATCTCTGCTGGCTTCTCTTAATATGCCTACCCCCAAGGGAGCGTAATATTCTGGCCTGCATTCTCGCATCACAAGGCAGGAAGCCTGGCGCTTTATTTTTTCAAGATATTCGCATAAAGCCAGGCGGTTGCTATAGTATGCACCTGTAACATTTTCTGCATAGGTTTTTCTGCCTGAAAACCCTTCATGGTCCTGCATTACAACTGTTCCTGGAGAGAAAGGATTCCAGACACTTCCTGACATTTTTGCTTCTATTACTTCAAAGGAAAATTTATCTGGAAGAAGCAGGAATTCATAGTGATTGCCTACATATTCGGAGGTGAAAAGGAGAATTTCCCCTGTTTCCTGATAATAGCGTATTTTTGAAAGAAGGAACTTGGACAGAGTGTCATCTGTTGCTGTGACTGACCATCTGGTTGGGACAAGTTTCCTGTTCTTTTTTAAGCCGAGCATGCCTGCGCTTAGGATCTTTATAATATTGCTTACCTGTATCTTGCTTTGATAAAGCTCTTTCATAGAAACAACAG
>Ga0154703_160_pt1 | contig 12238 bp, 16 predicted proteins | sample Rifle2008BG13ft_FD_105563 | JGI IMG/M metagenome (GOLD analysis project Ga0154703, IMG submission 105563) | Candidatus Pacearchaeota archaeon RBG_13_36_9
GCAGAAAGCTTATTAAAAAAATTAAAGACTAGGTCTTAATCCTGTCCCAAACTCTGAGTTAGTGATATTCAAGAAGAGAATACCATCAATCAAACTTAAATTCCCTGCAGCCCCCTATATTTCTAAGATGACTTGAATTCAAATTTACTCCTTCATAATCTCTTCCAAGTGTCTTATCAACTCTATTCAGATAAGAAGCATAATCATGGGCATAGCCTGATTTTGTAAAAATAACTGTTTTCCCATCAATCATGGGAAAAGAGGTGGTACCTGTTGAATCAGCTACAGCAAAATAAGGGCTACCAAGAGCATTAAATTGTGGAAATTTTCCTTTTTCAAAAAGTTTCACAAATCCTCTTTCAACAACCCACTCTTTGGCTTTCCTCCTTTCTTCTGCAGGAGCATCAGATTCTAAAAAGCCCCAGTCAATAAATCCCTTGTTCAAATACTCCCAAAATTTACTTAATCTTTCAGTCAATACTATAAAGAAATATAAAAATTACCAATATAAAAACAAGATTATACTTAAGAATATATTTTTAAATGCATTTTACATTTAATCAACATGAAAAAAGAGGGCAGTGCTGGAAAAATAAAGATCCTGTTTAAAGACAAGAGATTCAGGGTAGCTGCATTAGTTCTAATAGTTGGAATTTTAGTTAATCAAGTAACCAGCTGGTACATTAAATCAAAATATACGTCTCTTCCAATTTTAAATGACATTATTACTGATAATATACCTTATCTAAATCTTGTATGGCTTTATGACCTGCTGTCTTTGTTATCTCTCATCTCATTTATAGTCTATGCTTACAAAAAAGACTTTGAAAAAGCCCCTTTCTTTTTAATGCTGTTTGGGATATCTCAGTTAGTAAGGGGGATCTTTATTGGATTAACGCCTTTTGGCTCTCCAAAACTAGATTCTGGCTTGTTTAAAGGCAGCATGTTCAGGGAAGGAATTTATCCTTCAGGCCATACAGGATTCAGCTTTCTTGCATTTCTTCTCTCAGAAGGAAAAATGAAGGTGCTTTTCCTTATCTTGACCATACTTATAGTAGCAACATTATTAATTGCAAGAGGGCATTACTCTATTGATATCTTTTCTGCAATAATCTTCAATTACGCTATTTACGAATTTGGAAACAGATGCTTCAAAAATTTTAGGATTAAAAGGTAAATTTTTAAACCCCTTCTCCTTCAATAAGCTATGGGCCCGTAGCTCAGCCCGGTTAGAGCACCGGACTCTTAAATCTCAAAATCTAATGATTTTGATGACTCTCAGAATTCAAAGAATTCTGAAGTTAAGAAGAAATCCGGGTGTCGGGGGTTCAAATCCCCTCGGGCCCATTTCAAATCGGGGGGATTTGATTGAATCTCCGAAAACTGAAAGTAGCTCAAAAAATGAAAATAGTCCTAATTTCTTGCGTCAGTAAAAAATTGAACCATAAAGCCAGAGCAAAAGAACTCTACATAAGCAGCTTATTCAAGTTTAATATGGGCTATGCCAAGTCTATGAATCCTGACAAGATTTTTATTTTATCTGCAAAATACGGCTTGCTAAATTTAGAAGATGAAATTGAGCCTTACAACGAAACACTCAATGAAAAAAAAGACAGCGACATTAAAGAGTGGGCAGATAAAGTTTTAAAAAAGCTGGCAAAAGAGGCTGACTTGGAGAAGGATGAAATAATTTTCCTTGCAGGAGAAAAATACAGGAAACACCTCCTTCCACAAATAAAAAATTATAAAATTCCGCTGGAAGGTCTAGGAATAGGAAAACAGCTGGAATTCTTAAAACAGAAAACAGAAAATAAATGCAAAGAAATTCATCAAATATTCAACAGCATGAAAAGATACAGTTTTCCATTCAACGAGGAAGAGATTCCAAAAAATGGTATATATGTATTATTCGAGAAAGGTGAAATAGGCCATGGAAAAGACAGGGTAGTGCGAGTAGGCACTCACACAGGAAAAAGTCAGCTGCCCTCAAGATTAATGCAGCATTTTGTAAACGAAAACAAAGACAGGAGCATTTTCAGAAAAAATATAGGAAGAGCAATTTTAAGCAAAGAAAAAGACCCTTTCCTAGAATATTGGGAAATCGATTTAACAACCAGGAACTCAAGAGATAAATTCCTAAGCTCAATTGATTTAGAAAAACAGAAACAGATAGAAAAGAAAGTAACCGATTACATCCAGAGGAATTTAAGCTTCATTGTTTTTCCTATAGAAGAAAAAGGAAAAAGGCTGGAAACAGAAAGTAAAATTATATCAACCATATCGAAATGTAAAGAGTGTAAGCCTTCAGGAAACTGGCTCGGCTTGTTTTCCCCAAAAGAAAAAATAAGAAAAAGTGGATTATGGCAAGTCAATGAACTTTATAAAACAGGCTTAACAAATAAAGATATAGAAGAATTAGGCAAAATCATAAGATGAATGAAAAACTTCTTAAAGAAATGGATAATGCAAAAGGCTATCTGATTATTGTAGAGGGAAAAAAGGATAAATGGGCTTTAGAGCAGCTTGGCTTCAGGAATATCTTTGTTATTCACGAAACAGGAAAATCTTTAGGAGAAAAAATTGAGCAAATCCAGCAGATTTGCAGCAAAAAAGACAAAGCCTGCATTCTTACTGATTTTGACAAAAAAGGCAAGCAGATGTATCTTTTGCTCAAATCAAAACTGAATGAGTCAGGAGTCAGGATGTACAACACCTTAAGAAACTCTCTGCTTAAAGAGAGAATAAGCCATATAGAGGGGCTTTATAAATACATGGAAAAACAAGAGGAAAAAAATGAGACCAGAAGAAACAATAGCTAAAACGCCTCTCGGATTTTTAGACGTAACAAAAGTGCTTGGACCCTCTTTTGTAATTCAAAAATATCATGTAATAAGAAATGTATTAATAAAAAAAATAAATCTTAACAGGATTACATACGGGCCTAAAAAAGGAACAGAAGCTGAAGTGGGAGAATTTTCTATTCCTGAAGCAAGAATAAAAGGAAGAATATTTCCTATGGACGAATTAATCCAAGAAGGAGAGACCTATGACTTAATAGTGCAGAGTATTAAAAGAAATCAACTAGACACACATGTATATCACGATTTCTATAAAACAGAGCAGATACCAGTCCAAATATCTGGTTATGGAAGAGAAACAGGAGAACCTTCCTTTAAACTTTTCAACTGGATCACCGGTTTTATAAAAAATAAGTCCCCAACCATCCAAAAGGAAATAGAAATTGGAGACGCTGTATTAATCGCTGTAGAAGAACTATTCAAGATGGATAAAAGATTTATGATACATGTAAAAGCACTAGAGCTATTAGTTTAACATGGAAAGCATAAAAACTATTGAGCCAATTATGAAAACATTAGCAGAGCATTTTCATTATACAGAAAGGACCACTTTAAACAGCATGAGAAAAGAGCCAGACGCATTTAAAATTCTCATTGCCTGCCTTCTTTCTTTAAGGGTAAGGGATGAAAACACCGAGAAAGTAAGCAAAGAATTATTTGAAATTGCTTCCACGCCAGAAGAAATAGTAAAAATGCCCAAAAAGAAGCTTGAAAAGATTATCTTTAGCTCCGGGCACTATCATAAAAAAGCCCAAACTCTCAAGCATGTTTCACAAGTTCTTCTGGATAAATACAACGGAAAAGTGCCTGATAAAAAAGAAGAGCTCTTAAGCATAAAAGGAATTGGTCCTAAAACAGCAAATATTGTGTTATGCTTTGCTTATAACCAAACAGTGATACCTGTCGATGTGAATGTCCATAGAGTAGCCAATAGGTTAAGCTGGGTAAAAACAAAAACTCCAGAGCAAACAGAAAAAGAACTGGAAAAAATTCTTCCTGAAAAATATTGGAAAGAAATAAATGGACTATTCATATTACATGGAAAGAATATTTGTGTTCCTGTCTCTCCTAAATGTAGCATTTGTCCTATCTCTACGCTCTGTCCCAGGGTAGGAGTTATTAAAAGTAGATGACTATAAAGAATGTTTTAGCCTACGATATTTGCTATTTTTAACTTTATTTATTAATATCTCAAACTCTCTCTGTTTATTAGAAGAAGTACATCCAATCTTATTATAAAAATAAGAATATTCCTCAAAACTTGTTATGTTAAAATAGTATCTGAGTTTTCCTCGTTTCTCATAGGACCTTATATCATTCGAATTTATACCTAACTCTCTCAGAATAGTTATTACATCTTCTAAAATAGCTTTTTTATCTTGATGGAGCCGAATAGTATAACTTTTGGAACTAACAGAGCCCTCATCATCAAAAAATGCTCTAACAAAACCCTTTTTAAAATCCAAGTTAGCATCTTTAATCTGGGAGGTTATAAATTTATATTTGCCTTCTGCAAATTTACCCAAGAGGATACAAAGAATATCGCTACAAATTTTAGGATAAAACAAACCAACATTATGCCCTTTAGGTAGCTCGTTAAGGTTTTCTGCTTTCTTTAACCATTTAGTTTCTCCATATTTCGGAAGGTCCTGAACCCATATCCTAGGGGGTATCCCAAATATTGCTTCCATAAAAAAAGAAAATTCTTTTAATAATTCTGGATTAGAATTAGAATAGAATAGAGAATGAAATCGCTTATCAATTGACCCATCGCCCAAAATATGACCCGCTATAGATCCAAGTTTATAATCCATTTTTATTGGGAATTTAGGAGAAACCTCTCCTTTCCTTATTCCAGATTTAATGGTTAACAAATTTTTTTCTATGTCCCTCCAAGAAAATTTTGACAGCTCCACTATCTTTGTTATTTTTGAAAGAGGTATGGTTCTATAACCTTTCATCCATCCATAAATGGTAATTGCAGACTTTTTGCTAGGATTCATAGTGCAACCAATCTTCTTAGAGAAATTCAAATCCCTATGGGGCAGAGCAGACTTAGAGGCATCTTTAAGCAATTCTTCCAGGAAAGAAAGGTTAATTTTAATGTGAGTGGTATTTAATGAAGGAGAAATATCTTCAAAATTAAACTCTTCTTTCATAATCAAATTAGAGGTTCGAGAATTTATAAATTTTTCTACTCATTTTCATAGAATTCAACGGCATTTTCGTTTTATTCGGAAGAACCCTCTGCCAGCCAGTTTCCCCCTTATGCTCTCAATGCCCGATAAGTCATTTATGCCCAAAAATCGGCGTTGAAAAAAGCAGATAGTTTATTCCCACTCATAAAATTCCGGTTGTGTCAAACTCCAGACTAAGTAAACCATCGCAGAAACAACAATAAACACAACTACCGGAATGACTATGCCATAATCAATGCCGAAAAAAGTCAAAACCAAAAGTGCCAAGGCGCAGACTGCCCCTGCAATTAAGGAAATCACTACTTTTTTAAAGCTAGGTTTTAGCCTCATAGATACAACTAGGCACTACTATTTATAAAACTAATGTATAGAAGAACTAACCAAGAAGCCTTTTGATAGAGTCAATATTCTCTGCAATATCCTGGCCTTTCTTAGTCAACTTGATTAATTTTATTCTTCCCTTTTTCTCAAAGGTGACTAATCCGAGCTTCTCTAAAGTCTGAAGAATCTTAACCGCATGGCTATAAGTGCAATCAACTTCTTTTGCTAGAATACTGCCATATCTCGCCTTGCTTAGCTTCTTCAGAGCAACCAGCATCAAAGCTGGTTTTCTTCTAAAAAAGATATCGAAATTGTCTTTCATTTTCCCTTAGTTGGATTTATCCATTATATTATATAAAGTATATTAACATAATGTAGTAATCTAAACTATATATTAGAAGAATAGCATTCATTTATAAATCTTTCTATAAAAAAATTTAACCATCTGGTAGTAAAATATTTTACTACTAAATTCTGATAAATAAACCTACATTTCCTATGGAGAATTTTTTATCACTCAACCCCCTCTATCAACGGAACAAAAACATACTGTTCTTTTGTCTCCTCTCTTTTCAGCTTTCCATTTTTCCTGTAAATGACCATGGGCCCTGAAACATAGGGACAAATCAAAATGCCCCCCTCTTTTAGTAACTCTTCAGCCACTTTTTCAACTTTTTTCTCGCTCTCCTCTCTTGATACCCCTGCAGTTATAATTATTTTATCAAAGCTTTTTTTCCAGACGCTTCTCTCTGCAAAAATGTCCTCATTTAACAAATAAAGATTTTCCAGTTTCTTGTGCTCATTTAAATTCTTTTTCTTAAGCTCCTCTTTTATATTCTCAACATTAATTTTAGCTCTCTCAACCAAGCTGCTAATCCTGTCTACACTAACTGCGCTTCCAGGATAGACTAAAAGAGAAATTAAAGCTGCGTTCCATCCGCTCCCTGTTCCAACCTCCAACACATCATCCCCTTCTTTTAATTCTGCAAGAACCAGCATCCTGGCAACAGTGCTCGGCTGGCTTATTGTCTGCCCTTTTCCAATAGGCAGGGCATTGTCATCATAGGCTAATCCAGTTTTTACAAAAAATCTCCTGTCCAAAACAGCCATTGAGCTGATTATCTTCTTCAGCAGCTTTTTATTCCCAAACCTGGAATTAAAAGAATAAACGCTTCTTAACATTTCCTGCATGTTTGCAGGAGCCTCTTTTATTATTTTTTCTTCGCCCATGTTCTAAGAGATATTCTAAAGTTAATAAATGTTTATGATTAATTAAATTTAAATAACCTCTTCTTTTAATTATTTCATGATAGACATAAAGCTTATCCGCGAAAATCCTGAACTGGTAAAAGAGAGCATGAGAAACAGGGGCATGGACGAAAAACAAGTAGATGCACTTTTAAAGCTGGATAAAGATTGGAGAGAGTTGAAGCAGGAAAATGATAATTTAAGGTCAGAAAGAAACAAAATAAGTGAGAAAATTAACGAAGCAAAAAAACAGAAAAACAACAAGCTTGCAGATGAACTGATAAAAAAAGCAAAGGACATTCCAAAAAAAATAGAAGAAAATGAAAAAAAACTTGTAGAATTAAGAGAGAAAAGAGACTCTGCTTTAGCTGGTTTGCCGAATTTAGTGGATAAAAGCGTTCCAATTGGGGATGCCTCACAAAGCAAAGTAATAAAAACCCATGGAAAGCCGACTAAATTTAAATTCAAGCAAAAAGACCATGCAGATTTACTGGAAGCATTAAATCTGCTGGATACAAAAAAAGCAAGCGAAGTTGCAGGAGCGAGATTTTATTACCTTAAAGGTGACTTAGTTAAACTAAACTATGCTATTATGAACTTTGCACTAGATTATCTAAGGAAAAAAAGTTTCCAATTGATGCAACCGCCATATATGTTAAGGAGAGATGTCCTTGGAGGCGCAATACCCCTAGAAGCGTTTGAAGAGATGATTTATAAAATAGAAGGAGAAGACTTATATCTGATTGGAACAGCAGAACACGCCTTAAATGCCTACCATCGTAATGAGGTTATTAATGTAGATGCTCCTAAAAGATACGCAGGCATCTCTCCATGTTTCAGAAAAGAAGCAGGAAGCCACGGAAAAGATACCAAAGGAATTTTTAGAATCCATCAGTTCGATAAAGTAGAGCAGTTTGTCTTTTGCAAGCCAGAAGACTCCTGGAAAGAGTTTGACCTTATCTTAAAAAATTCAGAAGAACTCTTGACTGCTCTTGAAATTCCATTTAGATTTGTTGTCCTGTCTTCCCAAGACATGGGGAGAGTGCCCACAAAAACAATTGATTTTGAAGGCTGGTTTCCATCTGGAAACTGCTACAGGGAACTTGGCTCCTGCTCCAACTGCCTTGATTATCAGGCGAGAAGAAGCAACATAAAATACCAGGACAAAGATGAAATGAAATTCGTGCACACCTTAAACAACACAGCAATAGCAACAGAAAGGATGATCGCATGCATTGTTGAGAACAACCAGCAGCCAGATGGCTCAATAAAAATTCCAAAGGCATTATGGAAATACGCAGGTTTTAAAGAAATAAAAGCAAAAAAATAAAATGGGAAAAACACTTAGAAACATGGTAGATGCTGAAGGAAATACTCTTAAATTTGCTGAAGGAACCTTAATAAGGCCTCCTGTTTCAATGGAAGAGAAACAAAAGTCTTTTTTAAAGACAACTTTTTACAAATTGCTAACTGACAAGGAAGCAAGAGAAGAGTATGTTACAGGAATAAGAGTCAAGATGATAGAGCTTTTTTATCGCGCGCCAAAAGTAATATAGCTTCTTCTGGGTGAAAGGGTGATTACGGAAATCAGATGATAAAGATTAATGGGGGAGATACGCAGGAAATTGGAAGGAAAATCCTTCATATAATGATAGGTTCAGCTGTGCTGCTTCTGATTGTCTATAATATTTTCACCCAACTTATCATTTTTATACTGCTCTGTGTTGCAATATCAATTAGCCTTTTTAGCCTGCACTACAAAATTCCAGTGGTTAATTTTTTTCTAAGCAATTTTGAAAGAGACCGGGACAAAAATCAGCTGCCCGGAAAAGGGTTTTTGTTTGCAGCAGCAGGAACTCTTCTTGCGCTTAGGCTGTTTGATAAAGATATTGCTCTGGCCTCAATGATTATCCTAATTTTCGCAGACCCCCTATCCTACCTAATTGGAAAATACTTCGGAAAAACCAAGTCCTTCCTAGATAGAAGAAAGAACATTGAAGGGAATATCGCAGGCTTTATTGTAAGTTCTTTGTTGGCACTTTTTTTCGTTCCTCCCACCTTAGCCATTGCTGGAAGCTTGGCAGCCATGCTGTTTGAATCTCTGATAATCGAAATACAGAAGATAGAGCTAGATGATAATTTAATAATTCCCTTGGCAGCAGGCACCATAATGTTTTTAATAAGGACTTTTTTAATGTAACATTTAAATAGGATTCTTAACTTATTTAACTATGTTCAAAGAACTGTTTCGAGAACCGCCAGAAACGCAGACACAGCCTTTAAGGCAGAAAAGAACTCCTAAGCTGGAAACTGCCATTGACCTAGAGGATTCTACAACAGTTGAAGTTTGCTTTCAGGAAAGATGGCTAAACAGAAATCTTGCAGGCCCAAGATTAGAAGGAGTTGTTGTTTACATAAGGCCAACAGAAGAAAAAACAGGAGAGTTAAGCGGAGCAAGAGAAATAGTATCTTATGTATTTGAAGGAAAAAGCCCAGATTATTTAAGAGAAATTATAACTGCAAAATTTGGCTATTTAAGACAAAGGGCAAGAGAGCATCCAACAGAAAGTTCCTGGCTGTATTTATTTTGTGAAACTGCAGGAAATAAAGAAATTTACGAAAAAATAAGAAATGCGATAACTGAAATAAACTAATTAAAAAAGTTTATTAACACTCTTTTCTTTTTCAACCTATGAAAATCAAAGTAGAAAAAGAAAAATCAAGAAAGAAACTGAAAATACTTGCAGCAGGCGACTTGCATGGAGACTCAAAACTAGCTGAAGAGCTTGCAAAAAGGGCTGAAAAAGAAAAAGTGGATTTAGTTATACTTAACGGAGACATCACTGGCTTGATAGAAACAGAAAATATCATAAAGCCATTCACCAAGCGCAATGAAAAAGTGGTTTTTGTTCCTGGGAACTGGGACAATCCAGATACTGCCTCTTTTCTTTCCAAATACTACGGAATAAAAAATATTGACAGTTATTACGTAAGATACAAAGATGTGGGGATTTTTGGGGCAGGCAATTCAAGAGGGATTATAGAAACCGAGGAAGAAACTTTCAGGAAGCTGGAAAAAAACTTCAAAAAAATAAAAAATCTTGAAAAAAAGATTATGGTAACGCATGTTCACGCTGCCGGCACAAAATCCGAGCTTTCAGGATTCCCAGGAAGCGAAGGGATAAGAAAAGCAATTGAAAAATTCCAGCCAGATTTGTTTATCTCAGGCCATATTCACGAGCTAGAAGGCGTAGAAGAAAAAATAGGCAAGACAAAAGTGATAAACGTAGGAAAAAAAGGAAAGATAATTGAGATTTAAAAAATCAAGAAGTCATGTCATAGCAGCGCAAAGTCAACCCACCCTCTATTTCAATATCACAAACCTTCTTAGGTAACCTTCTATTTTTAACGCAGTATTTTCCAAATTCTTCAAGGTTTTTTACTCTTGTATGATATGGATTTATTTCCCTGTCTATCGCTTCGGCTATATACCCTTCTAATAAATGGGCTAATTTTCTTGCAGCTTCTTTTTTAGAATCACCGCCTGCAGAAATATTGCATTCAAAAGACGTAGCTCTAAATCTCCCAATTTCTCTCAATTTTTTGTCTCTTGGCTCTTCAATAAATCCAATTAAATAATCAAAGTCACCCATAATCAAATAAAATCTCCTCCCATATATAAGCATTTATGTATATAAGCATATATAAACAGATAATTTTATCTTACTTTCTACAAAAGCATCTTGAGTAAGTTACCATATCAAAAGAAACTTTAAAGCAGAATCCTCCCTCAATAACGAACAGAAGATATAAAAAGACAATTTAACTCGCTTAAAAATGGCCCATAATATAAAACAGATGTCAGAAATGGCTACAGAGATTCAAATAGCTCCAAACAGAGTAAGACTCTCCACAGAAGTCCCTGTAAAAAGGCCTTCAGCAGAACAACTGATAAAAATTGAAAAGCCTGGAAGGAAAACAGCAAATAGAATAAAAAAGGAAACAATGCCTAAAAAACAGGGAAATGCCGAGCTTATCATAACAGAAAAGCCAGCAGCAGCAGAAAAAATAGCTGCAGCTTTGGGAAAAGCAGAAAAGAAGAACATCGGAGGCGTTTCATACTATGAATTAGAAAAAGACGGGAAAAAGATTCTGATTGGATGCGCTGTAGGGCATTTGTTCTCTCTAAAGCAGATGTCAGGAAAGGGCTGGCCTGTTTTTGACATAGCCTGGAAGCCGAATTTTAAAGTCAAGAAAAAAGACTGGAGCAAAAAGTATTACAATGCACTGCAAAAACTGTGCAAAGAAGCAGGCTCCTATATAATAGCCTGCGATTATGATATAGAAGGAGAAGTAATAGGCTGGAATGTGTTAAGATTTATATGCAAGAGAGACAGCGCAAAAAGAATGAAGTTCTCAACTTTAACTTCTTCTGAATTGCAGGAATCCTACAAAAACGTCCTTCCTGACATAGATTATGGGCAGGCTTATGCCGGAGAGACAAGGCATAAATTAGACTGGCTTTACGGAATTAATCTGTCCAGGGCGCTGATGGAGGCTATTAAAAAAACAGGGAGTTTCAAAATATTGTCAATAGGGAGGGTCCAGGGCCCTGCCCTGCATCTGATAGTAGAAAAAGAAAAAGCAATACAGAATTTTAAGTCAGAGCCTTTTTGGCAGGTTTTTCTCCTGGTAAAAAACAGCCATCAGATAGAAGTAAAGTTTCCAAAGGACATAACAAAAAAAGAGGAGCTGGATAAGTTCAAGACCTTAAAAGGAAAAGAAGCAATTGCAGTAACAACCAAATCTCAGGAAAAAATACCTCCCCCCTCCCCTTTTGACCTGACTACCTTGCAAACCGAAGCTTACAAGTTTCATGGACTAAATCCATCTAGAACCCTTGCACTAGCCCAGCAGCTCTATCTTGCAGGCTTGATATCCTATCCCCGTACCTCCTCTCAAAAACTCCCGGCAAGCATACAATACAAAGACATATTAAAAAAACTGTCAAAGAATTACAAAAATTTTACAGATTATGCAAAAAAAGAAAAGCCAGTAGAAGGCAGCAAATCTGACCCAGCTCATCCTTCTATCTATCCCACTGGAGACTATAAAGAGCTTTCATTAGAAGAAAAGAAAGTTTACGAGCTAATTGTAAAGCGATTTATTTCTTGTTTCTGCGAACCAGCTGCCCTTGAAGGCAAAAAAATAGAAGTAACAGTAGAGGGTATGAAATTCACAACAAAAGGAACAAAGATAATTGAAAAAGGGTGGATGAATGTCTACCCTGCAAAAATCCAGGAAACAGACCTTCCAGACTTAAACGGAGCCGTAAAAGTTCTTGAAGTTAAAATAGAAGAAAAAATGACCCAGCCACCAAAAAGATACACTCCGGCCTCTATTATCCGGGAATTAGAAAAAAGATCCCTTGGAACAAAAGCTACAAGAGCCGCAATAGTTGAAACCTTGTTTGATAGGGGATATGTTAAAGAAAGAAGCATAGAAGCTACAAAGCTGGGAATCTCGCTCATAGAAAGCCTGGAAAAACACTCGCCAATAATAATTGATGAAAAGCTTACACGAGATTTTGAGAAGCAGATGGAATCCATCCAA
>Ga0154703_123_pt1 | contig 12189 bp, 14 predicted proteins | sample Rifle2008BG13ft_FD_105563 | JGI IMG/M metagenome (GOLD analysis project Ga0154703, IMG submission 105563) | Candidatus Pacearchaeota archaeon RBG_13_36_9
TGAATGGAGTGTTCATGTTCCCCTTGAACCAAAACAAAAAGATATTTTAAAGAAATTAGGTGTAATGACCAAAAACTAGGGTAAATTCAGGTTATTAGAGCAGATGCAGTTTAAACTAAACTAATCTAACCCAAAAAACTCCCCAACTTTTTCCTCCATGATTTAGAAACAACCTTTATAATCTTCTTTTTGTTTAAATAAGCATGAAAATAATTTCATGGAACGTAGCAGGAATCAATGCCTGCATAAAAAAAGGCCTGATAGAATTCATAAGAAAAGAAAATGCAGATATTTATTGCTTTCAGGAAGTTAAGGCTTCACAGGAAAATTTCCCAGAAGAATTAGAAAATCTTGGAGAGTATGACAGATATAATGTTTTTGCTGATAAAAAAGGCTACAGCGGCGTTTCAATACTATCCAGGATTAAGCCGCTAAATGTAATTAAAGGGCTGGGAAAAGAAGATTTTGATAGTGAGGGGAGAGTCTTAACTTTAGAATTTGACAAGTTTTATTTGATTAATGTATATTTTCCCCACTCAAACAGAAAACTAATCAGATTAGATTTCAAACTAAATTTTAATAAGGAATTTTTAGAATTCTGTAATCAATTAGAAAAAAATAAACCTTTAGTAATTGCATCAGACTTTAATGTTGCTCATCAGGAAATCGATTTAAAAAATCCAAAACAAAATAAAAAGAATGCCGGGTTCACTACGCAAGAAAGAGAGTGGTTTGATGCTTTCCTTAAACAAGGATTTATTGATACTTTCAGAGAATTTGTAAAAGATGGGGGTAATTATACTTGGTGGGCTTATAGAAATAACCTAAGAGAAAGAAATGTTGGATGGCGAATTGATTATTTTATAATCAGTAAAAAACTAAAAGATAATTTGATAAAAAGTGAGATATTAAAAGATGTTTTTGGCTCAGATCATTGTCCAATTCTTTTAGAAATAAAATAGTATAGGGATTTAATCCTAAGGATGGACCCACCCGCGAGATAATTAATTCACTACTCTCTACCCTTCAAAATCAAAAACCAAAAAACTGCCTGATTCTTGCCCATATGCCTAATGAAGGCAAGCGCCCGGTGCACTCTCCATAATAACAATCGCGCCTGCCGCAATCAACAGTTGTGGACTTTATTAAATTGTCACTTCCGCAATAAAACTCAGTTAAGTACCTTTCCTGCGTGCAGAAATCTGTACTGTTCTCTGTGCCCCCATTGCCGCCTAGAAGTACAGAGTTATTGCAATCAGGACCAGGAGCAGAGCTGTAAAAAATGGTTACTGTGGCTCTTTGAAGGGCATCCTGCCCGCCATCGCCGTCATTGCAGGAAGTATAAGTTTTGTTATAGCATGATGAAAGGTCAAATTTTGTGCAGTTAAGAGGGCTGCAGCATTTTAAGGTTCCAGAGCCATAAGCGAAAAAATCAGAACAGCTCTTTCCGCCTAACTGCGCTTGGTCACAGACCTCTCCTGACTCTATAACACTATTTCCGCAAACATGCCCAGAAGTACAGTTTGCTTCTGTACTGTCATTTATGCCGTTGCAGTTATTATCAATCCCATCGTTGCAGTTGTTATTTGTTAAATTCTCGATTTTTGTTGTAATATTATACTGGCATCCATTTGTTGAATTGCAGAAATAGTCCCTATACTCTGTTCCATTACATCCATCTGCGCTGCAGTTGCTGTCAGTTAAGCATGCAGCACATTTTCCCTGCTTGCAGAAGCCTAAAGAGCAGGTTGTTCCGTCTGGCTTAAAAATATCACCAGTACAAGTTGCATTACCTCCATCACAATACTCTGCAACATCACACCCTCCATCAGAAGCCCTGCATAAATTAGTTGTTGAATTATAAGATATCTGGCATTTTCCAGTTGAATTGCATATTCCATAAGAACAAATATTGTCAAAGCTATTGCAATCACTGTTATTATTACAATCAGGAATAATCTGACAAATTCCACTAACACACTGCTCTCCTGTCTCACAGGTTCCACAATTCTTTGAACTTCTACATATTGTCCAATTCCCGCATTCATATCCTAAACTAGCACAGGTGCTTGTACACTCTCCCCCACCCTCCACGCCTCCACCCGCAGAACTACACGCTTTACAACTTCCTCCGCAGTCCACCCCTGTCTCATCGCCATTCTTTTTTCCATCAGTACAGTTGGGTTTTGTTTGAGTTGGAGAGGGGGTTGTGTTTGCCGGAGCTGGCCGGAGATCATAGCGAAAAATAGCACTAACTTTAACTACAGACCTAAAACTGCCTATTCCAACATCTGAAGCTGAAAGAACATAATCCTGTCTTATATCTTCTGTTTCATAGTAGTATTCTGCATTCCCCAAAAAAATAAGCCTTATCTTTGAGATATTCGTAGGATTAAACTCCCTGAGCCTTATCTCCGCACTTGACTCATTTTTGACAATCGCAGTTTCAATATTTTCTCCAACTTCCAAGTATCTCTCCTGCGGCTTCTTAAGATAGGAATAAAGGAGCATAACTAAGAAGAGAAAAATAAGTAGTGATACTACGATAGCTATTACTATAAGAACATAATCCATTTTGCTCCGGTTCTTCAGAGAGGCTATTACAACTTTCTCTTTCTTTTTTTTAGTAGCAAAGAGCTTATTTTTAAGCGACCCCGTTATTATTTCTTCATCTTTCTGTTCCTGTCTCTTGAAAATAGAAGCCTTTTTCCTAAGTCCCTTCCTGCCGTAACTTTTTTCCTTGAAAGGTTGAGTAAAGAAAGGTGTACTCTCTTTTGTGCTCTTCTTGCTCTCTTTTTTCGCCATCCTTAATCCCTTTTTTGTTGATTGATAGACTAGTGAAATAACATATTTAAATATTTTCATTGATAAAAAATAAGCAAAATACTCAAAAAGTTTATAAAGATGTTTTGCATGCCTAATTTATGAAGATTGAGTTTGGAGACTTTGAGCCTTCTTTTACGAGATTAGCAACTTTAAATCCAGAAGATTCTGATTATCAAGAAATATCTGCATCAGCTCAATTTCCATGGATTGAGCTTTACAGCCCTCTCGAAAGCGGATGCCTTGTAGTTAGAAGGAATGGAGAAGCCTATTCCGCCTCGTTTGCATTGAAAACAAGAAACTTAACTGCCTTCTTAGGCTTATCAAGAAAATTGCTAAGAAAAATAGAAAGGTTCAGTCCAACAAATAAAGACGGCTGCGGGTATACATTAGGAGAAAATAATGAGCCAGTAAATGTTATTACTGAGGCAGGAGGGGGAAAGATTAGAATAATCTCTTTTGGAATGCATGGAGCACAAGCATTCCAGCCAGAGGGGCCAGAAGAATTTATCGGACAGTTAACAAGATTAGAAAAAATAATAAATACTTATGTAGACTGCTGCTATTCTCCTAAGCAAGAATCAAAGAGGGCGCAGACAGTGCCTGAACACATAATTTACGTTAATCCTTAAGGGCCTTTAGCCCTTCAAAATCAAACTTAAAATTAATTACCTTACTTCCAAACTTCTCCTTTAGTCTTATTTTGTCCCCGTAAAACAAAATGCTCCCTCCCCCTCCGCTCCCACAGACCTTGGCTGCAATTGCGCCATGGTTCATGCCTGTTTTAATAACTTTTCTAGCGTTTCTTGGGACAGTTGCCCTGCTCAGGTTTTTCCTTTCCTCAGTCTCTTTATTAAGCAGCTCTGCAAACCTGCCCAGGTCTCTTTTAACAAGCGCCTCTTTCATATCTTCGGCAATTCTTTTTAATCTTAAAAGATCGTCATTGTTTTTCCCTTTAACTAAATTATCAATTGCTTTTTTGTTTGAGCTTCCTGCGAAATGCGGCTTTCCGGTATAAACCAAAACAAGATTATCCTCCAGCCTTTTAACAAGTTTTGGCGGAAGTTTTATGGGAGTGATTTTTACCTTGTCATTATGGAATTCCATGAAGTTAATCCCTCCAAAAGCAGCTGCATACTGGTCTTGCTTTCCATTCACACCTCCAAAAGTCTTCTCAAGCACATAAACATGCTCCGCCAGCCTTATCTTGTCCCATCTGTTAAATTTATCCAGTTTGGATATCAAAGCCAGCCATACCAGGGTCATTGCTCCAGAAGTTCCAAGACCAGAAGATGTCGGGATAGCAGCATGGTACTGCAACCCTACCTCGTTATCTGCCCTTAATATCTTTCCAACAACATACCTGTCAATTGCCGCATTCAAGACAGCCCCCCCATAGAGATGCGTAAAAGGATAAATGTCAGTTGTCCCTCCGCCAAAATCAATCCTTACAGGAGCTCTTACTCTTTTAATTTCAGCGTGGTTTTTCATCTTTTCCTCTTTTTTATATCTAACCCAGTTAATTTGTGTTTTTAAAGCTTTTTAGAACAGAAATTCTTACTTAAGTTAAAATAATGACTGGAGGTTGTTGTCCGACTGTGCGAAGGAAATTCAAACAAGATTCATATCGCGACTTCTCATATCCTTTAGTTGCAGTAGCTAGAGCAATGTCTTTTCTGCCCATATAAAAATGTTGCCTTGCAAGCTCAAAGTAAGCAGGGCCAAAATCCTCTTTAAGTTCAATTGCTCTTTGGAGTAATGAAACAACTAGAAGGTCCATCTTTTCCTTAGGCAAACAATCTATAAGGCCAATTTCGCTGTACCTCATGGCTCTCCAATATGCTCCTATAGGATCATTTGTTTCAGTTTTGCTCATAAGCTCATGAATTTCTTGGTCGCACAGGCCCTTATAATCCCTCATCCTATCCTCTCTTTTTCTTATAAAATGGTCCCCTATTTCAGTAGATAGAATAACCCTTTCATGAGGGTATGCTTTTGTTGTTTCAAATACAATTCCGTGAAATCGCAATGAAGGAGACATAAGAAGGTAATAGAGATTCTTGGCAAAAGGCTCTCCCGGGCTGTGAACACATTGAAATGCTTCTACACACTTATAACCTCTAAATCTCTTCCTATTTTTTACCACATCTACAACTGCAGATATATTGAATCTCATATCCGGCTCAGCCATTAAAACCCATTCGCTTTTAGCACTATCCAAAAGTATGTTTCTAGCGCTGCTAAAATCAGTGAAAGTAAATAGCTTAGGATTACAATGCTGCCTTGCAATATCTAACGTGCCATCAGAAGTCCTGTCATCAACAAATACCACTCTTTCTGCTTTGACTCTTGCAACAGATTCAAGTTCAGAAAGATGATTAAAAAAACCCTCCAGTGTTCCAGCTCTTGTTATCTGTGAATTGTATAATAAGCAACAAATAGAGAGATCTGCCATATCTTCTCAAAAATTTTAACTTTTTAAATATTCCTATTAGAAATTATTATAAAGTGGTAACAAAAGTAAAAGGAAAGTATCAAAAACAGATTAATCTTTTATCAGCAAACTTGCCCCTTTTATTCCTGGATGGTCTAAGGAAGTCCACCTTATCGGGGTTTTCTTAGGCAGCATTACGTAAGGATAGACGTTCTTTTTAATCATCTTTAGCAATTTTCTTCCAGCTTCTTTTATGCCTCCGGAAAGTATTACAACCTCGGGGTCAAAAACATTAATTAAGCTGGCTATTCCCTGCCCAAGATATTTTGTTGTGTCTTCTACAATTTTCTTTGCTCTTTTGTCCTTCATTTTAATTAAATCAGCCATCAGTATAACGTGGCCGAAATATTTTTCAGATAATCTTCTGTGATCTTTCCATAAGTCTTCAAGGTTTCTTCCATCATCAAGTACAATCTGCCCAAGCTCTGCCCCGTAATCTGAGCCTATATAAATCTCGTTGTTGATTATAACCCCGCCTCCAATACCTGTTCCAAGAGTAAGGATAAAGAAATGTTTTTTCCTGCAGCCGAGCTTGGCCTCTGCAATTGCCACGCATTTGGCATCATTTTCAATTACCACTGGAACCTTAAACTTTTTCTCTAAAAATCTTTTTAAGTTAAAATATCTAAGGGGAAGGTTGGGCGGATTTAATATAATGCCATTTTTCAATGGGCCAGGGCTTGCAACCCCTATCCCTTTAATGTCTCTGCTCATCAATTGAGATATAGACTCAGCCATCTCGCAAACAAGCGCATTTTTTTCTTTAGGAGTATCTTTTTTTATGTACCTTATAACCTTATGGCCTCTTACCAACGCTGTTCTTAAATGAGTTCCGCCCAAATCTATAGCAATAACATCTCCTTTCATTCTTACCTAGCCCGCCCATATTTATCTTCTATTCTTACTTCATCTCTTTCTCTGAACTTCCCAACAGAAATTTCCAGCCACACAACTTTCTTGTCTTTAGAAAATACTCTGTGAGCTACTCTTTTTTTAATAACAATTAACTCGCCTTTTTTGACTTTCTTTTTTTCCAAGCCTATCTGAACATATCCATCAGTCAAAAAGTACCATATTTCCTTTCTTTTACGATGATATTGAAGGCTCAGTTCCTGCTTTGGCTTGATTTCAAGTATCTTAACAGTGCATTTTTTGTTCTTTACAAACTGATTAAAATGCCCCCAGGGCCTATTAACTATCTTCATTTCCTAATTTACCTCTTTTTATTACTTTTCGTAAGTAAAAGAAAAAATTGGTTTAAATATGTTGCGGTAAACAATTAACAAAACACCAAGTTTTTTAAACAATAAATCATTGATAATTTATAAAAAAGAGGAAAATGTCATTTTTCAGAGAGTTGTTCGGCATGAAGAAAAGAGTTGGGTTTTTCTCATTTACCTGCTGTGAAGGCTGCTCCATTAGTTTTATTGAAACTCTCAACATTAAGTTTGAAGAATACCTAAGCAAGATTAAGATTGTTAATTTCAGGGCATTAAAAAAAGAGGATAAAATACGCAGGATGGAGATTGCCTTTGTAGAGGGAGCAATTTCAACTGAAAGTGAGGTTAGAAAACTTAAAGAAATAAGAAGTAAAGCCAAGAAACTTGTCGCGCTTGGAAGCGGAGCAGCTAACGGCTATCCTTCAAATCAGAGAAATAAGTTTTCAAATGAGAAAAAAAGGTTCATTCAACCATTATTAGTAAGATTCCGCCAGAATAAGACAATAGAGCCATTAAAGACCTACGTAAAAGTAGACGATGAAATAAATGGCTGTCCAGTAGAAGAAAAAGATATAATGAGAAAAATGGAAGAATACTTAGCCTGATTTTGGATTGCAGATTTTATTTACTTTCGCTGCATAATTTCTCTTCACGATTTCTCTTTTAACTTTCATTGTGTTTGTCACCAAACTTTTTTCATCAAAATCAGTGACGATTGCTGTGTTTCCTATTAAAAATCCAAATCCAAATCTTTCTTTGGAATCTGAAAGTTCATTTTCACATAAACTCGCTCTAAAACTTTTTTCATCAAACGTGCCTGATTTTAATCTTACTGTTGAAGTTTCATCTGGAACAATTAATGCGCCTATCCTTTGTTGCTCATTTCCTACTAAAATTACTCTTGATATTCTTCCTTCATTCCTGTACGCGGGCTCTATTGATGCTGCATCAACTGTTTCTCCTTGTAGACTTCTAAGGATATCTTTTATTCTTCCTTGTATATATAAAAATTCATTTTCCTTATAGCCTAAATCTTCTGTGTTGAACCAGCCATCAACAAATGCATTTTCAGTTCTTTTAGAATCTTTTAAATATTCTTTAAAAACATTTGGTCCTTTAACTAAAATAACTCCTCTTTCACCTTCTCCCAAAATACTGATTTTTCTATTTTCTAGGGCAGTTTGGTCTGCAATTATTACTTTAGTTCCTTCAATAACCTTGCCAGAAGACTCAAATCTATAATCTTCTGGTGTATTCACACAGATAACAGGAGAAGTTTCTGTTAATCCGTAGCCCTGAAATATTGGCAAGCCAAGAATATAAAAAAATAATTGATGTTTAAGGGGAAGTTTAGATGACCCTCCAATAAAACGGGGCTTGTTTTTCCCTATCCTCCCCTCTAAATCTCCTCTAATTCTTTTGTAAAATAGCTGGTTACCTAGCAGGTCAGCGCACCATTTTTCAATATTAAAGGATTTATTGTTTACAAGCTCATAGTAAAAATCGCCTGAATGTTTTAAAAACCACTCAAAGGCAGGATAGAATTTTCCTGTTTTATCTTTAACTTGTTTTTTAATCCTCCTCATCATTACATCTGCAATGTCTGGAATCATTATCATATAATGAGGATTAATTTCAGCTGCAGTTCCTTCCCTAAGTTTTCCCATATCTGTGAAATGTATCATACCCCTCGCATGGAAAAAAGCCTTTTGCATCATATACTCAAAAGAGTGCCACTGTTTTCCTATACCCCCTAAATAGATTCCCTGAGGATGTCCATCAGTTTTTTCTGCTCTTGTTGTAAAATGCTCTGTTGCAAGAATATTAGAAGAGATATTTCCATGAGATAATACGACCGCCTTAAATGACATTTCAGATTCAGCACTAGTCCCAGATGAGAAGATTATTGTTGAAGGATCCTCTGCATCTATCTGAATATCGGGCCTATAAGATTGGCTCATTAAAGCACTTTCTAAAGAGATTACTTGGATGTTGCTTTTGCCCCTTATTTTATTAACATATTTTCCTTCTGCTAAAATTACCTTAGGTTCTGCTAAATCCAGATATTCTGATAAAAGGTCTGCAGGCCTTAAATTTTGGTCTATTGGAACAGAGGTTGCTCCTGTATACAAAACGCCATAATCTCCTGCTACAAATGCAGGAGTATTATCAGAAACAATGACAACCCTATCCCCTTTTCCAACTCCATATTTAGCTAATGCTGCAGAAACTCTCCAAGCTTGCTCTCTTAGCTGTTTATAAGTCCAGCTTTCTCCTGTTATCTGGCTTTTTACAGCAATCCTACCTGAAAAATTTTCAACAGAATCATCTAAAATTGAGGTAAGAGTACCTTTTTTCATAAAACTATCTGTTAAAAGTGTTTATAAAAATTATCATGATAAGAAATATATTTATAAATGAAAGAAATCATGTATATAAAAAGGTGAAAAATGCACAAAGATTTTGATTTAACAATAAGAAACATCTCCAAAATAGAAGGGCATACTCATCTGGATATTATTGTAAGAAACAACAAGGCTGAAAAATGCAGGCTGAAAGTAAGCGAGAACAAAAGATTTTTCACAGCAGCAATTCTCGGGCAGAACTATCTAACTGTTCCAGGAACCATGTCGCGAATATGCGGCACTTGCTCCTCTGCCCATACTCTATGCTCTATAGAAGCAATTGAAAAAGCTTTTGGATTAAATGTAACAGAGCAGACTTTTAAGCTGAGAAATCTTCTTTCCTACAGCTCACATTTAAGAGACCATGCAATGCACCTTTATTTTTTCTGCCTTCCGGATATCCTGGGAAAAGACTCTGCCCTTGATTTTACCGGAGAGGAAAAAGAGTGGATTCACGATGGCTTGCATATAAAAGATGCCGGCAACTTTCTGTCTACAATCGTAGGAGGCAGGGCAATTCATCCTCCAAATGTGGCTATAGGCGGATTCACAAAATTTCCAAATAAAAAAGAGATGGAGGAAGCAGTAAAAAAGCTGGAAGATATAAGAGAAAGAATACTAAAAATAATAAAAGTGTTCTACGATGATAAAACAACTTTCAAAAGAAAGACTAACTATGTGGCTTTATGCAACACAGATTATAATTACCTTAAGGGGATTATAAGAACAGCTTATGGCTCCAGTATTCCTGAAGAAAAATATAGGCTGCATCTAGAAAGAGTTGTACTTCCTTACTCCACTGCCACCTCATTTACCTGGGAGTCAAAGGATTTTATGGTAGGAGCTTTGGCAAGGATGAATTTAAATCACCATCATCTTAACAAAAGGACAATAAAAGACGCAGGAAAATATCTGGATATTTTCCCAAACAGCTGTGTATTCAACAATAATACAGCCCAGGCAATTGAGATGCTTCATGAGGTAGACAACTCCCTTTCTATTTTAAACGAGCTTAAAGATACAATAAAGCCAGAAAAAATAATCAAGGTTAAGCCAAGAGAATCAATTGGGATTGGTGTAATGGAAGCTCCAAGAGGAACTCTATACTATCATCTTGCTTTAGACAACAAAGGAACTGTTAATTTTGCTGATTTGTGCATCCCAACCCAGCAAAACATAATACATCTTCAAAAAGACCTTGCAAAATATGTAACTTTCCTGCTGGGCGAAGGCAAATCCAAAGAGCAAATAGCCTTCGAAGCAGAAAAAATGATACGAGCCTATGACCCGTGTATGTCATGTGCAACGCACTTCCTGAAGGTCAATTGGATAAGGTAGTTAATAGCTATCAAGAAGAACTTCCAATAATCTGCCTTATTCTATCCTTAGTTAGTTTTTCCTCTTTTCTATGTTTCTTAACAAGAGTTTGGATCTCTGGGTGTGCATGACTTTTAGAGAAATCTAATGAAGCGGCAATTAACTGATCTAATTGTGAGAGTTCGCTAAGATTCTCTACAACAAAAATTAATTCTTTTTCAAAAACTTTTTTTTCATCTAAAATTATACCTTCATGCCTTTTTTTAACTTCTTCAGCAAGAACTAATGTGTATAAATTCTTTTTGAATAAATCCGCCTCTGCCCGAATTGAAAACGGAGAATCAACAAATCTCCCCTTCTCATCTAGTGTGCAGCTCTGTTTTAGCCATATTGAACCATCTAACCCAAGATCCTGCAAATATTTATTTTCATCAATTTCCTTTATTAAATAATTATAATTAAATCCGACTACAGCCCCATATAATCTCATTTCAGGAGTTTCAGTAGATCTATTAGCAGGATAAGGATATTTCATTTGTGCTGAAATCAATAAATAAGCATGGGCTAATCTCCATTTTCTTTTACAAGAATCTGTAAATGCACAATCAAAATCAGAAGTTAATTCCTCTAAATGTTTCTCCCAGTTCTCCCTTGAACACCAACATTTATCATCTTCAAATTTTGCACTAATTAAGCTACTCCTTTGCTCAACAATTATTTTTTCTAATAAATCCCAATCATATTTGATATTTACCATTCAAAAGTAGAAGTATAACTCTTAATCTAATTTTACCCGAATAATTTCGGTTTTTATTCAAATTCAGAAAACAAAGGCAATATTTTATTTTCAGCCTTTCTTAGATGCTCTTGAAGTGTGGAAATTCCAATCTTCATCTCTTTTGCTAAATCTACTAACTTTACTTTTCTGGGATATTTGTAATATCCTTTAGCAGTTGCTAATTCCATTGCTCTTTTCTGGCTTTTTGTGAGCTTGGGCATTATTTTAGGGAAATGGACCTCATCAAGTTTGGATTCTATAATTTTAAGACTTTTTACCTCTATTTTCCTTTCCTCAAGATTCTCTATAAACCTAGTTAGGGTTATCTTATCCCAGCTGGCGATTTCCCAATATTCATAACCATCGTTGCTTGATAAAACAGGCTTGACAAAAAATATTGATGGCTCTAAATAAAATGAAGGAATCGATTCTGCTTTTTCTAACATGGAAAAAACATTGCCCTTTATTTCAATTTTTTTAACCCCTTTATCTTTTCCTAAATCCCTAATAAACCTATTAACTGATTTTTCCTCTCCAATAACATAATGTAAGCCAGAAACAAAAGCAGCTTTATTTTTAATGAATTTTCCCGATAGTATCGAATAGCAAAGAACATTATATTTTTTAGTCCTGTTCGCTATTCTTGAGTCATGTTTTATTTTTAATTTTGCAATCCACATATAAAACCGAATATTTTCTGCTTTTTAAATTAGACCATTTACCTAAGAACTGGATGTAAAATACCAATCCTACACAATCTTCTTAAATTCTCTTTTTGTTTCTTCTTTATGAAAAAAGCAATAAAAATAGTCATAATTATCATTATTTTAATTTTTATAGTTCTTGCAGTTGCAAGGCTTGCCACAGGAGAAGACAGCTGGATTTGCAAAAAAGGAAAATGGGTAAAACATGGCTTTCCTTCTTCAGAAAAGCCTATCGAGCCCTGTGAAGAAAATTTCATTCAGAAATTGTTTTCTTGAAAATCAACTAGATGTAACCCTGTCTCCCTCTCTTGCAGGCTTCCAGGGCAAATCTGGCAAAATATCCAAATCTTCGCCATAAAAATCAGCAACTTTCTTGCTTTTATAATTAACATAAACAGCAGAAATCCGAACTTCTGCTCCTTTTTTTTCTAAAATATTCTTCAAATAA
>Ga0154703_137_pt4 | contig 11592 bp, 14 predicted proteins | sample Rifle2008BG13ft_FD_105563 | JGI IMG/M metagenome (GOLD analysis project Ga0154703, IMG submission 105563) | Candidatus Pacearchaeota archaeon RBG_13_36_9
ATAGAAGATGATACTGACTCTTCTCATTTTTCCGGAATTTTTGATTTTTCGTATAAGGACTGGATTAATTTGAGTTTTTGGTCCTATGAATCTAGTTTCGAAAGTGGAGAATATGTTCAAATATTTTGTGATGACACTGAGATTTGGAGGTTAACTCAAGGAGAACATACACCTGACCAATGGATATTTTTTAGTATTAATATTACTCCTTCAGACTGTGATTTCGATGATGTAGTCGTAATTGAATTTGAAGGTAGTCCAGGTTTAAGCACAACAGCTGATGATTGGTATGTTGATGGGATTAATTTAACTGCTTATAGTTCTCAATTTGGGCCTTGGTATACTTCTGGAATTGGGTGGAGAATTAATGTTACTGTTCCTTCTGGATTGAGCGGTCTTCAGAATTTAGAAATTAATCTTACAAATGGCACTAGTAAATATGAGTCTGTACGCATTGAGAATCAGTCTATTAATTACGTTTAATTGCAACAATAAAGCCGTTTTCCGGCTTTATTGTTGCTAATTCTGCCTGTCCTTTATAGTGCCTTGGATGATTGATAAAGATTGTTATTTACTCGAAAGCATACTGCATCTATATTAAGTTACAATTGTTTCCAAACAGAGAAGCGTATATTTGCGAGCCCCGAACAAATTTATAAGAATATCTAAATTATTTTAAAAAAATCAAGTTTTCATTAATTTTAAATAGTTACTTTTCCTTTGTTCTATAAAATGGGTGATGAAAGAAATTCTTCAATTGATTTTCTAAGAGTCCTTGCTATAGGGCTAATAATAGCCTTCCACTTTACATATTCTTATTTTCCTGATGAAAGGCTAAGATACCTTGGATTTGTTGGAATCTCCTTATTTTTCATTATAAGCGGATTTTTGCTTGCCAACAATTACCTTTCAAATGAAAAATTTTCTGTCAAATGGTTTTTGAAAAGATACATTAAAATAGCCTTTTTATACTATCCTACACTTATTGCCATTGTTTTGATTTTTGGAGAACAGGTATATTCTGGAAACCTTTCAAAAAATCTTTTGCTGCACTTTGTGTTTTTGGATTTTACCAGCCCAGAAACTTCTTTTGGGATAATCAGCACTGCCTGGTTCTTAGTTCCTTTAATGGCATTTTATCTGGCATTTCCTTATTTAAACAAGCTGATAAAAAGATACAACTACTCCATTAGCTTAATAATTGCTGCAGCAGTGTTATTCAGATTTTACAAAGGAGGATTAATCTCATTCAATCCTCTTTTCTTTTTGGGCGAGTTCTGCTTTGGAATCCTTTTTGCCCGTGATAAAAAGAATATTTTTCTCTTCTCTTCTTTGCTGATGTTTGCTTATGGGTATATATTCTTTATCCCATTTGCTGTATTTTACTGCTTTTATTTCCTGAACTTCAATTTTATTGCAAAAATACTTAGTTTTATAGGAAAAAACACCCTTCCTTTATTCTTATTCCATGAGTCAGTTATTATGGTCATTGTTGGAAGCTGGAAAGCCTATAGCCTTAACAAGCCTGCTGCAATTTTCTTGATTGCAGTAGTAAGCATATTCTTGACATATATATCTTCCAAAATAAATAAATTTATATGCAGAAAATATTTTAATGTAAAGAATCCTGCAGTACAAAAATGAGAAAAAAATCAATAAATCCTTTAGAAGTCCTGTTTGTTATATTTTCACTTCTGGTGATAGGATATTTTATCTATATTATTAATGTGCCGCCTGCAGAAGAGGCAGGCGGGCTGGCTTCATTAAGGCCCGGCTTAACTTTAACAGACAAGCCCATATTAGCTGTTTCCATAGAGTCCCAAAGCTTTAAGACAGAAAATAATGCCTGCTTTTCTATTATCAGGGGGGATGTTGAAAACCTCGGGGGTGAAATTGCAGAGGAATCAGTAATAAGATGCAAACCTTCTATTTATCCGCCTGCTGAAACAAAAACAGAAGCAAGCAAGAAAATTAGCAGCATAGCTGCAGGGCAAAAAAGTTCTTTTGAGATTGAAACAGAGATAAAGTGCAGAGACAACATAAGGTTTAACTGCATGGCTGAATGTAAAAACTGCTGAAAAGGTTCAGGAACTATTAATCTGGGAACAGGCTAATCTTATAATCGTGGAGTATAGGGAATAATTCATAGTCTATAATAAAATCCTTAAACCTGGTTCTTAACTCTATTATAATCTTTTGGAGTTTAATCAGGTCTTCTATTTCTATCTCAAATTCATAATTCCATTTTCCAAAATCTTTATGTGCAAATATAATATTTGGATTTGCCTGGGCAAAATCAAAAAAATCTTTTTCTTTTTGAGGAGAAAGATTTTTCATAAGCATCAGAAGTTTGTAAGACTGATAACCCAAGCTTAACGGGTGATAAAACAGCTTATAGCAGAGAATTATTCCGGAATCCTGCAGTTTTTTTATTCTTTGCTTTACTGTGTTTCTTGAAAGATTTAATTTTTTCCCTATTTCTGTGTTTGTCAGCTGCGCATCAGACTTTAGCTGTTTAATTATACCTAAGTCTACCTTATCTAATTTAAGGTTTTCAATTTCCCCGCCAATTATAAAAGAATCTTCTTTCTTTGTGCCTGAAATGTATTTTCTTTTGTAACCCCTGATTTCCAAAACTGTCAAAACTTCATACAGTTTAATGTAATGTTCAAATTCGCTTACTGTCCTATTTAAAAGATTGTCAAACTCTTTTGAATTTTTAGCAAAAAACTCTACCACATAATCCCATTTTCCGCCAAGTCTTGCAAACCACATAACAGAGTTATGCCTGATAAAATAATCCTGAAATTCACTAACGATTCTTTCGTCCAAAGAGTCCAGCCTGATTAAAACCCTATAAATAGTATATCCTAATTTTGCAGGATTGAAAAAAGTCTGGCTTCCTGAAATTACCTGTTTTTTTGTTAATATCTTTAATCTGTAATTAACCACCTCTCTCGAAGCCCTGACTGCCTTAGCCAGCTGAGATACTGGAATTCTTGCGTTCATATCAAGTTCTGCGATTATTTTTCTGTCCAACTTGTCTATTTTAACCATATTTTACAATATGCAATAATAACTTTATAAATATTTCCATTATGTAAAAAATTTAAAGATTAATTTTATATATAGTCTAGATTTTACTATTATAAAGTAAACAAAACTTGAAATAGGCTAAAATGACATCAATGGAGGATTTCAAAGAAGAATGCAAAATAAAGAGTAAACCAGATGAGGATTATTTAAACGCGCTTGTCAATGAAAAAGAGAATATATATCTTGGCGAGTTAGCAGAAATAACAGGCAAGCCTATAGAGTTACTTTACCAGTTTGAAAATAATAACAAGGGCAGGATGATTTGCGCAGGGGTAAGGCTAACAACAGATGTTTCATTGGGCATTCCTGCACCCTTAAAAATGAATGAACATTGTGGGAAGAAGTATCTTCCGGAATTAAGAAAGAGAATAAAAAGAGCTGCCAGTAATCCTGAAAGTATTGAGAAAGAAGACATTGAATCTATTTTTAGATTTTTTGAGTTCTATTACTTAGAAGCTGGATTAGGAGAGAATCTAAGAGCTAGTGAGTTAAGCGAATTTCTTTTAGATAGGTATTTTTTTAGTGGAGACTCTCATTTATTTGATAAAGATGAAAAATGGCTGGATGGGAGTTCAAGAGGGGGATGTGGGTTTTATAGGGTAGGAGATGTTACGTTTAACTCACTTGAAGAATTGACTCGAGAAAAGATTGCTGAAGAATTTGGCAGTGAAGTAAGAGAGTTAATACAAACTGTTAATGAGTATTCAAATGCAATTAAAGACCCGCATGTAATAGATTTGTTTGGAAAATATCAAAATTTAGGAAATGATTTGGAAACAAGGAACAAACAAATATATAGAATAATCAGAGAAATCAGGGGCAGGGTTTGTGGTATTTCAAAATTGGACTCTGACAATTTATTAAGAAGATTCTCTACTAATCCAGATGAATATGCGCCGAATTTTCCTTTGCTTTCATATCCAAACAAAGTATTTACATTAGAAGTAGCAAAAGAATATGCAGAAAGCTTGAATGAAAATGCAGTTAGAAATATTAAAGGACTGATAAGGGTAGCAAGAAATAAGGAACTTAGAAGGAATAAGGCCTATGAAGAAAGATTAGCAATAAAGGAAAAAATAAGGGAATATTTTTCCTGGGGCAGGAAAAATGAAGCATGAGATTCCCTGTGTTCGGGGTATCACGTAAAAACTGCTGAATTTTATATTAGGCTTTTGGGGAGATAGTCTATTTTATGCTCCTCAAAAATAATTATTGACTCGTACAGTTTTACAATATCTGAAAATTTTTCCTTTATATCCAGAAGAACCTCTTTAAATTCCTGCATGTTATTTACGTGAATATCCAGCATTACATTATATAAACCGATTGTATTTGTAACATAATAAATATTTTGGTGATATTTGCAAAATTCTAAGAATTCTTTTTTTCTCCTGTCAGAAGCACTTTGCAGCTGAATCAGCAATAAATGCCATTCATAACCTAATCTTCCAATATCTATCTTTGGCTTAAAGCCCTCAATAACCTCTGACTTTACAAGGTTTTTAAGATGATAACTAATAGTATGAATTGGAAGGTTTGTTTTTTTGGAGATTTCAGTTATAGGAAGGCGCGCATTTTGTGAAATAGCTTTAAGAATTTTCTTGTCATCTTCACTTAAGCTTATTGCCTCTTTTTTTTCTCCCTGCCTGACTCCATAGGCAATTTCTTTGGAGGGCAGAAACTTATAGCTTAAATGCTCTGCGCTTACTAAAGTAGTGAAAATATACTCGTGCAGGTGTTTTCCGCAAAGATTAGTCAGCTGGCTCAGGTATTTTTCAAAGGCAAGTACAGAATTTGCATTAACTCCAACAACAAAATCCCATCTTCCAACTCCGCTAACTAACCATCCCACATAATCCAGCTTTTCAATCTCTTCAGCAAGCTTTTTCTCCTGTTCTTTGTTTATATTAGAAAGCTGGATAAAAATATAATAGAAATCCAAGCCAAATTTGCTGATGTTTACTATAGTATAAAAATTAGAGATAATTTCCTTGCTGATTAAGTTTTGGATTCTGTAATTTACAACTTGTTTGCTTAATCCGACTTTCTTGGCTATTTCTGAGTCAGTTTGCCTTGAATTATTATCCAGCTCTGCAAGTATCTTTCTGTCCTTCAAATCAATTAAGTTTTTCTTTTTAGGCATAATTTACATAATGATAATTGGTATTTAAATTTTATCATTTTGTCAAAAATAAAACTAAGAAGTTTTTAATATACTATAATATTTGATACTACCAAGGAGTACGAACATGAAAGCACTATTATTTGATTTGGATGGAACTCTGGTAGATACAGAGAAGCTAGATGATCTAGTCATGCAAAGAATACTTAAAAAAAATGGCTTATCAATGAAATTTAAGGCATTTATAGGATGCACTTTAGAGGAATATGTTAGTTCTATAACTGCAGATAACAAATTAAAGCAAAAAATAAAAAGGGAATTCATTAAAGAGTATACTTCTCTTTTAAGAAAAACCGGGCTTATTTTAAATCATAGGCTATTAGAGTTGCTAAAACAAAAAAGCAATCTAAAAATTGCATTAGTTACGTCCAATACCAAGAAAATAACAACTATTATTCTGAAAAAGATTGGCCTCTTAAAATTTTTTGATACAATTATAACTTGCGAAGATGTAGAAAATCAAAAACCCCACCCAGAACCTTTTCTGAAAGCAGTAACTAAATTGGGAGTTAGCCCTAATGAATGTATTATTTTTGAAGATTCACAAGCAGGGTTACAATCAGCAAAGTTATCTGGAATAAATTATCAGAAAATAAAATTTGGGGGGGAGGTAAAATGAGATATAGAATATCCTATAGTGTGAATATTATTGATGCTTCAGAACAGCTAGCGAGAAAGAATGGGGCGGAAAGTTCCGGGATTTTTGAGTTTCCTAATCCCCTATCAAAGGGTGATGTAATCTGTATAGAGTATCAAACGCGCGCAGACCCCACAGACATCTCTACTTGGAATGGAAAAATAGAAAGTATTCAAAATATTCTCAGTAAACAAAGCAAATACACTTGGCTATTTGTTTATGATGAAGCCCCTAACCAGAATGAACTGGAGGTAAAATTGACCTCTGCAAGAAATGCTTTTACTGAATTGGAAGAGGAGAAAAGAAAATGAGTTTAAAAGAACAAATAAGGGAAAGATACGAGAAAAGAAGGTATATGAAAAGAGAAATATTAGATGCATTTGGAAAACCAAGAAACTTGGGCCAGAGGCTTTACAAAACAAGATTTTATGCTAATGTGTTTGGAGGGCCAATACTTGCTGCTGTTGGAACAGTGGCTGCTATAAGATATGCATTTCTTCCAAAATATATCTCCCCGGGCTGGGAAGCTGCTTCCTGGGTTTTTGCTACATTTATGAGCACACCTTTCCAGTTATATGCTATTCCAATGGGCCTTGGATTTGGAGTTATATCCGGAACTCAACTTGCAAAATCCAGGGCAAGAAAGAAAAGAAAAAAGTTAGAGGAAAAATTAAGCTTAAATGCGGAGACCGGGATTTGAACCCGGGTCACCTCGTTTTTGCTATGATTGGCAACGAGGTATTCTAACCACTAAACTATCTTCGCATATCAAAAATCCCTGTTTTTGGGATTTTAGGATGCTCAGAAATGCGAACACTGGTAAGCATTTCTGACATAAGAGGAGCCCCTCTTATCAACTCCCAGGCACAGAGCAAGCTCATTCTTACCTGCGCCCCACGTTTTCATAAAACCAGCAAGATTTTTAAAGGTTGTTATAAATGGAATATATGGAAAATGGATTGGTAAGGACGGTAGAGGAAGTTGAAGTTAGCAGAAGAACTCCCCGTTTTGTAAGCAGAGTTATACAGGTTTATACTGAAACAGCCAGGGATAATGAGGATACAGATACAGCAATAGAAGGAATGCCTTATAATCCGGGCCTTTTAGGAGTTTTAGTTTCATATTTCAAGAAAATTTTCTTACCTCATGTTAAGGTAGACCTTAGGATTAGTATAGCTGAGAGTAACAGAAAGGTCTATAGTTAAAAAACACAAAAAAGAAAAGGAAAAAATTTATCTTTTTCTTGCTAGGTCATAGGTTCCTACAACAACTACTGCAACCAGGAAACCTACCAATAAAAAAGGGTCAGAATAAAATCCTATATAATCTCCTTCTAAAAACAGTGGCATTGTTACAACCAAATCTAAAATAGTCCCTACAATCAGCATAACTAAACCTAAAAGAAAACCATTTGTTTTATCTTTTCCCCTATAGTAAAACCACGCACAAAAGACTCCAATCGGTATCAACAAAATATAGTGAATGACACTTCCTGTAACTCCTGTTATCTGAAGCCCAATCTGAAAAATAGAAATCTCCACAAAAATTAAAACCCAAAGCAAGATTCCAGCCAATATTACCCTTAAAATATTCATTTTGTTTAAAGTATAAGGGAGGAAGAGTTTAAAAATGTTGTTGGACTCTCATAAATACGGGCGTATCGTTCATCGGTAGGACGCTTCGTTTACACCGAAGGGAGAGAGGTCCGACTCCTCTTACGCCCATATTTTTTGAAAATGGAATTAAAATCAACTAAGATTTTAGAAGAAAAAGGGATTTCTTATAGATTAATAAAATTATCAAAGAAAGGGGTTTCTTTTGAAGATGTTATAAAATATGCTGAAGATGAAGTTAATCCTGATGAAATTTGTAAAACGATTATTGTCAAAGATAAAAAAGGGAATAAATATGCTTTTTTCTTAAAAGGTGATAAAAAAGTTGATTTCTCTAAAGCAAAGGGGATTATTGGAAGTAAGATTAGCATTGTTAGTTATGAAGATTTAGTTAAAGAAACTGGAACCGAACCAGGGGCAGTATGTCCTTTTTTATTAAAGATGCCACTTTTTGTAGACAAAGGCGTATTCGGGCTTCAAAAAATTAATTTTGGCTCAGGAGACCATCTTTATGGGCTTGAAATAGATTCTAAAGACTTAAAGAAAATTATTAACTTTAAAGAAGTTGATGTTTCACAATAATAAAATAAACAGGCGGCTCGGTTCAACTAAACTATCTTAGATAATTAGCTCTTTACAAAAGTTAACTAAAACAGCCTGCTATTCAGAAATAGTGCCATATGCTTTTGTATTCCTCTACATCTTCTCCGTCTTTTTGAAGCCTTTCTAAGTAATTATATATAGGTATATCAGTGTATAGATAATCTTCAATTAAAAACAGCATGGAATCCCATGGGTAAAACCGATAAACCCGGTTTCCATCCTTGAGTATCATAATAATTTCATGGTTCTGCCACGAACGCAGATGAGACTTCCCTAATTTTGGAACATTAAAAACCGGCTCATCAGTCCTTACAACTCCGGGAAGAAGCCTGGCTTCTTCTTTTCTCTCTTGTTCAATTCTTGCAATAGGAACCCTAAAATCTATGGTTTCTTCCTTGCCCTTAGTATTAAAAGAGTAGTAGGGGTCGATTCCAGACAACTTTAAGGTCTTTCTTAAAAAACTGGTTTTGTACCTAAAACTGTTGAAATATGTGAATACCTGCTGGTTATAGATGTTAATCCCTGCTTTTTTTATTTTTTTAACAGCATATAAGACTTCAGGAGTTATTTCTGAAGCATCTTCGAAGTGAGTCATTATGCAAATCTCTCTTTTTCCAAGTTTGTTAAATTTCCTCAGGATTTTTATTAATCCATTGTTTATTCTGAATGGGAGGGTTGCCAAAACTCTTGTGCCTATTCTTATCCTTTCAACATGGCTTATTCTGCTTATTTTCTCAAGCAGGGAATGAATGTACTTATTATCAAGGGTTAAAGGGTCTCCCCCAGTAACAAGAACTTCTGTAATGAACTTGTTTTCCTTAATCCAATTAATTGCATTTTCAATTTTATCCGGCGAAACAAACGCATCCCCGATGTTCTTTATTTCCCAATTCCTCTGGCAATATACGCATATTTGAGGGCAAGAATCAAATGGCTTTAAAATCACGATGCTAGGATATCTTCTGGTAATGCCCGAAATTGGGCTTGTTGATTTCTCGCCCATAAAGTCCATATCCTCTTTTTCTTCTTTATTAACAGAAACATTTACGCAGTATTCTTTGCTCGGAATAACCTGGGCCCTTACAAGGCGATTGTGCTTATCTCTGCCGCCCTCATTAAGCAATGTAAGGTAGTAAGGTGTTATCTGAAATGGAATCCTGTTCTTTTCAGCTTCTTTTATGCCCTGGGACTCATCTTCTTCAAGCTTTATGAGCTCTGAAAGGGTTTTATAATCTTTTATAATATGCTTTAATTGCCATTCATAATCATTCCAATCCTGATCCGTTGCAGAAAAATATTTCAGGATTTTATTTTTGAGCTTTTTCTGTTTTTTGATGCTTTCTTTATCTGTGCCTTTCCTGAAATTTTTAAAACAATCCAGCATTTGTTTAGAATAATCATCAAGAATCTTGCACCTTACTTCTGCAGTTATATTATCAGAGGATAAGATTTTGGTATCTGTAAGATGGAACTTTCCATTCATGCCCCTTATTAAGAATAAAAATTCTAATATAAACCCCTTTCCCGTCTCATCAATAGATTTTTCATCATTGTTATAAATTTTAAAAATGGTATCCAGTGCAGAAAAATTGACAATCTCTTCGTTTTCAGCCCTTATAACATTCTTTAAGATCCTTATGCATTCTTTAGAGTTATTTTTTTCGATTATATGCCTTTTTTCAGAATATTTATGGGAATAAATATTAAAAAGACTGCGCTCCGAGCTGTTCAGATAATCAAATATCTTCTGCCTTAATTCATTTAAATCAGCAGAATTTTTGAATATGCCTGTTAAAACCGCATCTTCCTTAAACAAATGCTGGATAAGTTCTGTTTTGGATAAATTTATTTCTTCTTTCATCTTTTATAACCATAACCACATTATAAATAATTTTTGTTTTATATTTTTAGCCCATGCACTCCGGATTCTTTTGAAAAAAAGTAGCTGTTGTATGCATTTGTTTACACGAAGTATATCAAAAAGGATATGCTTTCTAAATCTTTTCTAAACCTAAAATAGCTTTTTTGTGCTTCTCAAAAACCTTATCATTTATTACACCATAAACCCCTTGTAAGCTGTCTTTAAACTGCTTTGAAATTATTTTCTCTTTAACCTTTAAAAACAAATTATTAAAATCATATTTTTTTGAGATTTCTTCTTTTACCCATTCTTTGTTTTTTATGTTTGGAGCTAACATAAAAATATCTCTTATGTCTGTCAAACGACCGCTCACAAATTTCAAGACAAATAAAGCATCTAAATTTATTATTCTTAATTTTAATTCTTCTGTGATTGTTTTTCCTCTCAAGGTTATTACCTCTGAATTGTCAAATACCCAATCAGCAGAAAAAGTGGCGTTAGTTTGCCTATCTAAAACTTCTTTGATTAAAATGTCTATACTTACTTTAATATTATCTCCTAAATCTTTCTCTAATCTTAAAAAATCCCCATAGTAAGATGTTTTATCTTTATTATTTTCTTCTTTTACATAACCAAAATTTACTAGAGTTTCTTCAATCTCTTTTAATTCCTCTTTGTTTTTGACTACAATATCACAATCAACTGAAAATCTTGGAAAAGTATAAGCATTTACAGCGTATCCCCCAATAATTACAAATTTGAATTTACTCATTTTCTTTAAAGTTTCAAAAATCTCTTTTTCTCTAAGCTGTAACATTTTGATATTTCTTTTTTATGTAATTGTAAGCATACAAATACATTTCATTTAATTTTGCTAATTTGATCGTTTCTTTTAAACTTTCAACTTTATAACCTTCTTTTTCTACAAAACTTAATTTCCTAACAGGAATTAAAATAATATATTCTCCTATTGTAGTTCCTTCATTAACATAATTTGGGATATTATGGCTATTAAAGAAGTTTTTCCAGTATTTTAAATCTTTCTTTAAAACTTTAATAAAATAAGGTGATTTTTCTATTCCTCTTTGAACATAAGAATAATCGCTCCAAATCTCTACAGCAGACAAGTTAGTAAAAGCATAGTCTCTTTCAGCTTCTTTTATTATTTGAGGAACCTTAAATTCCAATAAACTTTTAATTATAATTTCTGGATTTATGCAGATATAAGTATTATCTGATTGCTTTTTGACCCAACCGGCTCTTAATAATAAAGAAAAAATCTTCTTTTTCATACTTTGCCCAACTATCCAATCTAATTCTGATTGTTTGAATCTTTCTTTATCTTTATGCTTTGCAAAAAACAAAGCGTATGCTTTTAAGCCATATTGAGGTATTTCTGTTGCCATTTTGTTGTTTTTTAGATGTTTATATGGTTACCTAATAGGTAACCATCTATTTAAAGGTTTCTATTTAATAAGCTGTTAAGTTAATTAGTCTTAATCGTTAGGTTTTTAGAGGCAATTATATTTATCACCCCTTGGTTATTATTTTTTGTAGCATACATAGATTGTTATATAAATCAACAAACAGATTGTGGATT
>Ga0154703_175_pt7 | contig 11116 bp, 14 predicted proteins | sample Rifle2008BG13ft_FD_105563 | JGI IMG/M metagenome (GOLD analysis project Ga0154703, IMG submission 105563) | Candidatus Pacearchaeota archaeon RBG_13_36_9
AAAATTTTCAGTTTCAATAATATAACCCGGAGTTATTGGCTTAGAGCATCCTGAATTTAGAATTGCTGCAATTCCTGCTCCAATGAGAAATTTTTTCCCTTTGGATATAATTTTTTTAAGCTTCATAAACAAATTAATCCAATCTTTTTTTTATTTTTTGTCAATATGTAGCTTGTACTGAAATATCCCATCCGGTTTTAATATATGGAATATACCAGTGTAATAATGCATACTCTGCATCTTCTTAGAAATAAAACAATAAATTAAACTCTTTACCGCATCTTATTCATTAACTGTCATTAAATTGGGCTCTACTGCATCATCAGAAGACGTGTAGTTTATCCAACAGTGGTCTGAGTCATATTCTGCAGCACTCCCCCTATTGCCTGATTCTTCCCTTCTTTTAATTGGGTCATATTCTTTCCCGCATCTGCAAATACCCACTGCACTTTTAGCAGTTTGTTCTAATGTTGTGTTTGCCATGAAAAATATTGTCAGATAGTTTATTTATCAGTTATCAATATTTTTTTTATTCTATATATATCCCTATATATTCAATATTGTATATATTGAGAAAACATTTAAATATATTCACACATTATATACTAAGATACTTAATATATTCACAGACTTTAGGAGAATCTGATAAAATGAAGAGAAGAATAATAAGGCAAGGCCACAGCACTTTAACAATGACTCTTCCTTCTGAATGGGTTAAGAAATTGAATTTAAAGCCAGGAGATGAAGTTGATGTTGTTGAGGATTCTTCTTCTTTAGTGGTAGGTGGAAAACAAAATGGACACCTAAGAAGCACAACTATTGACATAACAGGACTGAGTGTTCCAATGCTCTGGAGATTCTTTCAATCTGCTTATAGGGAAGGCTATAATGAAATAAAATTAGTATACGATTTAAATAAAAAATCCTATGAAGGAGCTTATGATTATTATGCTTCTCAGTTTGAATATGCTCAATTAGGAGAAAAACATCCTGAAAAACCGGCATTTGACATGATTTCTGAGCTGGTGAACAGGTTTATTGGAATGGCTATAATAGACCAAGGAGAGGGGTATTGCCTAATAAAAGAAATGGGGGAGCTTACAGGAAAGGAATTTGACAATTCTTTAAGGAGAGTTTTCTTGCTTATTATTGAGTTATTTGATAAAGTAATATCACTTATTGAAGATGATGAGATAGGAGACATAAAAATCTGCAAAACAATTCATGCAATGGACACTAACGTAGACAGATTCATAGATTATTGCTGCAGGATTAACAATAAAGTACATGATTCAAGCTTTCAGAAAAACAAGCCAGCCATGTTTTCTACTTTATTTTTGCTTGAATTGTTAAGCGACGAGTTTAAGTATATAGGCCGGCATCTTGCAAAATCAAAAAAGAAAGTTGACGAGATAAGTTCTTTTGCAGAAACAATTAAGAAGCATTTTGAGATGTACTACCATCTTTTCTATAGTTTTAACAGGGCAGATGCGATTAAATTCGGACAAAACGATTTTAAGATTTATAATGACCATTTCAAGTGGAGAGATTCTTTAAACAAAGATGCTGACAGCATAAGAGGCCATTTAATGCAGATTAGCAAGTTCATATTTTGTTTAATGGAATTAAGGATAGAAATGGAGTATTAAGTTAATGGTTAAAATATTTTCTGGCTTTTTCTAATTCTTCAAAAGAGCCTATATCTGCCCAGAAACCATCGAAAATCTTGCCGTAAACCGGTGATTCTTTGTAAAGAAAAGATAAGATGTTGCCAAAATTGTCCGCATTTTCAAACCTGTGCTTTTTTATTTTTTGCACATCTTCTTTTTTAAGGAAATAGCAGGCAGTGGAAAAGATATTGCTTTTTGGCTCTTTTGGCTTTTCTTCGTAGAATACTATTTTTTCATATTCGTCTAAAAATATATGGTTGCACCTTTTTATCATCTCGAGGTCTTCAGTTTCCCTTAAAATAATTGTGCTTGAATTTTTTTCTCTGGATATGTCTACTAGCTTGTTTAGGTCAAATTCAAATAGATTGTCCGAGGCTATTAAGAATAAGTCACCTTCTTTTATGAATCTCAAGGAGAGTTTAAAATCAGAAACGGCGCCTTTTTTTTCATATTCATAATTTATTCCATTGTTGAGTATTTTTATTTTAAACTTATTTTTTATTTTGTAACTGTCAAGCCATTCCAGGAATTCTGTATAGAATCTATTATTGCTTAGAACATATATTGTTTCTATGTTCTTAACTTCTTTAAGTTTCTCAATTATATGTTCGATTAAAGGCTTATTTTTTATTTTAATTAGTGCTTTAGGAGTATCCCTTGTTAAGGGATACATTCTTGTTCCAAAACCTGCTGCTAGAATTAGGGCTTGCATTTAATTTTAAAACCTCTTTGCAATGTAATCTAAGAATTCTTTTGGATAGGAAGCATTAATCAAGTTTTTTCTCATTGTATTATAGGACATTTTTGTAGAAACTTTTGTTCCATCTGTTGTTATATTTCTTTCTCCTGATCTTTCTTCTATATCCCCTAAAAGGGCTACCCCCATCATTTCTAGCCCCCCACATTTCCTTTTCATACAAATAGAAGTTTCATTTGCCGGATTTCTTAATTGAAAATAAAATTTTTCTTGGTCATCTGCTATTAACACTTCGATATTAAATGCAAAATTTAATTCTCTTGCTAAATGGGCTGCATTAGCTACTTTGTCCGGTGCATTATATCCTAAAAACATTAAGGTAGGTATAGGATACCCCCTAACATAAAAGACATCTGAGCTGTCTCCTCTTACCGGTATCTCTTCTGTAAACTCTTCATTAAATAGTGGAAGAGGAGTTAATTTTCCATCTAATTTAAAAACTCTTGGCTCAAATAACTGGACATGCTGGTGTTCGTATATAGAAGCTCCTGCACCTGGAGGATTAAAAAATGCAGCCAGATTAAATACGGCACATATCTTTCCCCAAGTCTCTATTTCTTCTGGACGAGGGAGATCTGTTTGTGCCCGAAAGGGGGTTGAGCCGTCAATTCCTAAAAAAGCATAATCAAAATATGGAAATCCGTTAGGAGTTATATGATAATTCCCAATTTTTGTTATCGCCATCATTGTTTCAAGTATATTCTTGCATAACTTGCAATGATGTATCTTCACATCTGTTTCACTTTTTGTATCTTCTGTTTTGGGTCTTTGGTCTCTTGCTTTATTTAAGGCAAGAATCCAGTAAGGTTTATTGCCTTTTTTTCTTTTTATTCGCGATTCTGATTTCCTCATTGATGTTTCTGGGACATAAGCCATTCTCCCAATATTATCTTGGCCGATATTTCTAGGAGAATAGGTTCTCCATGCTCTTTTTATTTGATAGTTGTTTTCTTCAAATGTTTCATCTAAAGTGGTTATCCCTTCTGATAAATGTTTTAGTGCTTTTGGGTTTCCATTTTCATCTAAATATCCATCTGGCGCTAGTTTTATTGGCGGGATATATTCTTGCAGAACTTTTTTATCATTCATAACTAACAGAATATTTTTCAGAACTTATTTCTTGTCCATATTTTTCCCTACTGCCCTGTGTAATATAATAGAAATAAGGAGAATAGTGAGGAATATTCAAAGGAGTGATTCTTCTAATGCGCGCATAGCATCTTCTTTTGCAGAGGAGTCTGGCTCTTCAGTCTCCCTTGAAAAACATTCTTTGCCACATGGAGTAAACTTTAAGTTGTTTATTTTAAGATGCTCCTGCAGGGCAAGCTCTGCCTGGACTCTTCCAATTTGCGAATAGGTTGTCTGATGATAAGTCCCCGGTATTATTTGTCCGCTTTTGTCTTTTCCATAGTGGCTAAAAACAGAAAGCTCTCCTCCTAAGTCATTTATTTTAGCTCTTCTTTTTAAAGTCAGTTCAAAATAAGTTTCTATGAAGCTATGAGGCTTTAAAACATAAGTCTTTTCTTCAGAGAAAAATGGTGCGCTGTGGTCATCTTGTTTCTTAAATTCAAGAGTTATTAGGTTGTTAATCAGCTTTATGCCGAGCCTCATCGCTTCTTTTTCATTGTTTAAATGTTTATTAGCTTTTTCGAAGAAGTCTTCAATTCTTTGGAGTTCAAATTCTTTAATTCCAGTAAGATGCTTCCTGTAATTCCTTTCTCCTAGAATGTCCCTTAATCTGCTGTCCCTGCTGGCAAAATATAACATCCGCTTAAATTTATGGTCGTATTCTCCCACAACCACATCCCGCTCAAATGCTACCATTTGGTCCAGACTCTCTTCTGGTGTGTCAGAAGAATCTTCGTATCTGCTTGGAATGGGCCTCCAGGAAGTATCTTCTGCTTTCTTGCCAGCTTCTCCTGTCTGGATATCAAATCTGGGAGTATTAAACCTCTTGCCGCATATGTCTCTTTGCCTGTTAGTTAAAAAAAATGTTGGTTTATTTTTTACAGCTTCCATTTTTATTATCCAACTATTGAAACTAAGTTTTGAGAATTCTCTTTTCTTGTCTTAATTTCCGATGTAGTTTGAATGGGTTTGTATCTCCTTTCAAGTTCTGGCGTGCTTTTTGTTGCTTTTATCAGAACTTGCGAACGGCAGTTAGGTTCATTTTCACATTCCTGGCTGTAATTGTATTTTCCGCAACTATGTTGTGGCAATGGATTTCCCGAGTTGATTATTCCGGGCTCTGGCTTATTTTCTGCGTAGAAAGTTATACATCTATCCTCTTTCCCAATTTCTTGGCACCAGTAATTAAACCATCCTATATATTTTTGTTTCATTATTAATTTAACATTATTTTCAACTTAATCCTTGTCAATATTTTTCTCTTGCTTTATAGTGAAATATATTTTCACTAGTGTATATAGTGAAAAAAGATTTAAATATAGTGAAGTATTGTATATAGTATGAAAAGAAAAATAATAAGACAAGGGCACAACACTCTTACTATAACACTTCCTTCTGAATGGACAAAGAAATTTAATTTAAAGGCAGGTAGCGAGATAGAACTTATTGAGAGGGAAAATGGGCTGTTTATTTCTACTGAAAAAAATGGAGAGAGCAAGAGAGCAGAATTTGATATTTCTGGAATGGATATTCCTACAATATGGAAATATTTCATGGCGGTTTACAGAGAAGGCTATGATGAAGTTTTAGTGAGATTCCCTCAAAATATTAAATTAGAAACTCCTTATAAATTCCTGACCCAGCACAGGCTTGATATGAGGTACGGGAAAGAAAGGGAAAAGCAGACAATACTTTCTGCTTTACAAGGATTTGTAACTAGATTTATTGGTTATGAGATGGTGGAGCATGGAAAAGATTACATTATTGTCAGGGAGATGGGAGAGCTGACAAGCAAGCAGTTTGATAATTCCCTGAGAAAAATCTTCCTCATTCTTCAGGAAATGGCAGAAGAAACTTTAGAAGCTATAAAAGATAATGACCCAAGTATTTTGATGCAGATACACGATGTGGATGTTAATTTGGACAAGTTTCATGATTATTGTATAAGAATATTAAACAAAACAGCAAACAAAGAAACAAGAAAATCTGAGCTTCTTTTTTCTACGCTGTACATACTGGAGCTTATTGGAGATGAGTTTAAGAATATTTCAACTCACCTGATTTATGATACTCCTAAAACCAGGCTTAAGAATATTTTAGAGCTTGCAGTTTCTATAAAAGAACAGTTGGATGTCTATTATGATTTGTTCTATAAATTTGATAAAACTAAGATAAATAAAATTTCAGAAATAGATAGAAGCACATATTTTAAGGTTCCTGAAATGTATAAAAAAGCAAGTGAAGCTGAAAAAGAAATCTATCATCATTTGAGGATAATAGGGAGATATCTTAATGCCCTTCTTGAGTTAAGGATTGAGATGGAATATTAACTATATTTTGCATATTGAAAATGCTTAAATATAAAGAAGTCTAAACAACTTTAAAATTGCTAAGCATATCCATACTGCTCGCAAAAAGCAAAAAATTTCTCCTAGTTCTTGTAGATTGATTGCTGCAGGAGATGTCAGTGCTACAAATGTTTTAGCAGGCATTTATTCAGTTGATGGTGAGAAGATAGTTACTCTTTTTGAAGATACCTATAAAGGGCAAGAAATAAAAGATTTTAATGAGCAAGTTGTTGCAGACATGCTTAAAGAAAGCGGTTTGAACAGGAGAGAATTAATGCTGCAGTCTTTAGCCCTGCTGGACCGATAATTAATGGGAAATGCCAAATGACTAATGCATCTTTTTCATTAGATGCTTTTTCTATGTGTATGCGAACTGCATTAATTAATGACTATAAGGCAATAGCTTATGCAGTAGCGACTTCGGGTCTTCAAGGAAAATTAAAATCTGCCCCATTGCGCCAACTTAATAGCTCTGCCATAGCAGTTGATGGAGGAAGAATTGGAATTCGTGGCGCAGGAACTGGATTAGGAACAGCAAGGCTGGAGTATAATAAGGAAAAGGAACTTTATTTCCCTTTAGATTCTGAAGGAGGGCATACCTTCCTGCCAATTGACCCATCTAATGAAACTGAAGTAGAAATTGCAAAAGAGTTAATGAGATATACAAATGGGAGAAAGCCAAATTATGAAGATGTGTTGTCAGGAAGAGGCATCGAAAGAATATTTGATTTTTTTGCATATCAATATATAAAGCAAGGAAGAGCTAAAGAAATTTCTGATTTTCTTGAACAAAAAAAGAAAAGCGAAGATAAAGCAGAGTACATAGGGGAAGCAGCAGCTGGAAATAATCCTCATAAAATATTTTCAGATACTATGGATTTTTTCTGGAAAACTTACGGAAGATCTTTGCATGACTTAGCTGTCCATGAAAATGCAAGAGGAGGCGTATGGGTTGCAGGAGGGATAATAAGAAAGCATTATAGCAAGTCTAGGAAAAAACAGTATAGAGACTATATTGAAAATACAATTATGGAAGAATTTAATTCAGGAAAAACACATAGGGATTGGGTTGGACAAATTCCTGTAAATGCAATCCTAGATAAAAGAGTTGGGTTAGAAGGGTGCATACAGGTTGCAATTAATGAAGAGTATATGAGAAGAGAGACGTCTTAAATTCACTATTTTTCCTATTCTTAAATATAGTCAATAGGAATTATATTGGCAAAAGTTAAGTTTTAATTTTTTGATTGATTTGTGTGGCAAAATTGACGAGAGAAAAAATAGATTTGACAAGAGAAATAGGATTTCCATTTTCCTTTAATCTAGAGAATTTGGAAACAGTTTGTGGGGATGGAGTAAGATTGGGAGAGCCCTGGTTTAAGACTCTTGCTATATGGAGGAGCTTGAAGCTGGCTTGTGATTGCACTGATGAAAAAGGGAATATAACAAAACAGCCTAATTTAGAGCGGTATAGAGATCCTCATTCTATTTTGTACACCGGCAGGAGAGGTGTTTATTGGGATAATAATGATTTGTGGGATTTAATCAACAAAAAGAAAATTAGGTCGGATGTAACCTTGCTTCATTCAGGAACAATTGCAGGAGAACTAATAAGGACAGAAGGGCACGAACATCTCTCTAATTTTCCCGAGATTTATGAAACAATTAATGGAAGAGGAGGATATCTTTTGTTTAAGGCACACGATGATGAGGTTGAGGATGTTATGTTTGTTATTTCAGAGAAAGGAGACCATGTTGTTTTTCCTCCTGGCTATAAGCATATAAGCGTGAATATAGGAGAAACTCCTCTTGTAATGACCGATTGGGTGAGCACAGAGGCTAACACAAATTTTGATTACATAAGGAGACATAATGGAGGGCCTTATTGGGTTGTTAAAAAAGACAAATTATGGTTTGTAAGAAATCTGAGATACAAGAAATCTCCTAGAATAAGAGTAGTTAAGCCTGCTCCTGAAATTTCGGAGCTTGAAATAAAGAAAGGAGAGCCTATGTTTAATCTTGTTAAAGATGGGAAAATAGAAAAACTGGATTTTTTAAATGACACTTCTAAGAGGGATTTTTATAAGAAAGCATTTATTGCTTGTTAGCCAACATAAGAAGGTGTTGGAAACTTTTTGTTTAATTGTATAAGTTCGCTTATTATTTCTATAGATTCTTCAGAAAGAGAATGCTCTAACTTATGGGCTTCTTCTGCTGATTTTTCTTCATTATGCCCCAGGAATTTTTCAACAAATTTTTTAACTGCAAAATGCCTGTCAAAAAGCTTTTCAGCTTCTTTTTTTCCTTTTCCTGTCAAAAAGATTTTAGAGTAAGGCTCTATTTTTACAAGATTCTCTCCTGCAAGCTTCCTTATCATTTCCGAAACACTTGGCTTTGATATTCTGAGTTCGTTTGCTATATCCACATTTCTGACCCCCTTTCCCTTTTCAAACTTATAAATAGTCCTCAAATAATCTTCCCTGCTTTTTTTCTTATCCATAAGTTAGGTATGCCTAACTTTATTTATAAATATTTCTGCTTGAAGAAAGGTTTTTAAAGAGGAATTTTTTTGAGAACGGATGGAAGTGTTTAGATATTATTATAGGAATTATACAGGAAGGGTAGAATTTCCTTATGATGTGGCTTATCACTTTAACGGCCGAAATAATGGAAAGGGGGTTGCAGAGGTTCAAACTTTTCCTTTGCGTATAAGAGTAAATGGCAAACTATGCGAAAAACTTCTTTCTTTAAGTTCAGAGCAAGAATCAATTGAAGAGGTCATAGGAGAATCTAAGTTTAGAGTTGAGCTTAGAGGAAAAAACAGCAAAGATTCCAAAAATAAGGCAAGAGGTGCGATTCATAAGACTTTGTTGGGAAGGACAAAGGCACTAATAAGTAAAGGGTATGTTTCTTTAAGTGAATAAGTTTATAAATTTTCCTTTCTGAGTGTTATTATAGCCCCGTAGTCTAGTGGTCAAGGATCCGGCCCTCTGGAGGCTGGGACCCAGGTTCGAATCCTGGCGGGGCTATACTATATTTTGTGATTTTGAAGGGTCAGTGATTTTTTTTCACAAAATATCCTTTGCCCATTATGTTTGTGTACTGACATGTCATGGATGGAAGGAGTTTAAAAATCCATGCGACAACGGGATGGTGACATAATTAGTTTAGGATTTCAATGGTAATTTGAGTTAAAACTCCTGGCTTGAGATTATCTTCTAGAATCTTTGGAATGACAATTATAGCTTGTGAGCCATGCTTGGCTATTCTTTTTGTGATTGTGAAGGATTGGGTTGTCATTTTATTTTTCTCTTTGATCAAATATTTTATATGCCTTTTCAACAACTACATTCCCCCTCTACTGAATGGATTAGGTCCAGAAAAACCAGGTCTTCTAAAACATTCTTCACTGGATTTAAAATCTTTTTCTGATTGTCCAAGATTACACTCTCGGGTTTGACAATTGTATGCAGGACAATGGAAAGCACCACCCCATAGTTCGCCTGTATTTTTTCTCCTAAAAAGAGGATACGATATTTTTGTGGGTTTTTCACAAGAGTTGTTGTCCCAAGATGAATTTTTATAAACTCCATAACAATCAGTATTAGAATTTTTAAAACCCTTAATTTCAATCTCAAAGCCTAGGTTTTTTTCTAATTCTGCTTTAGCTTGTTGTTCATCTTCGCTAGTGAATATACATTTTGTAGGATCAATTTCAGGTTTTTTGAATAGATTTTTTCCTGCTTTAATTGAAACCGCATCTTGCAATATAGTTTTTATAAAGTATTGAAACTCCAATTCCTTTCTATCATGATAAGATGCAAAACCTGTGGGTAAGACCTCTCGAATTTCATCTTTATTAGTTACTTCAAATTTGCAATTCTCTACAGCCCCTATTAAATTTTTTAGTTCCTCTGTTTGTTTGCAAATTCTCTCAAGATTAAATCTGGCAGATGCCCCAGAATTTTCAGTTTTCATATTTTTCTTTATTCTTTGATATGTTTCAATATCCTTAGTATTTGGTTTTCTTGTTAAAATTTCCCCCTTAGCTCCTGAGTAATAACTCCTAAACCCACACATTTCACTATATGACTGATTAATCTCTATTGTGTTGCTTGGAACTAAAATTAACATTCTCTGGGATCCACTCTTATCAGTTTCTCTGCTCGAAGCATCTTCTTGATAAAAGACCCTGATATTTTCTTCTGTTTGTGTTTTCATTTTATTTTTGTTATTATTTAGTAATAACATATAAATTAATAGGCTTATTAATATTTGCTGTAATATCAAATTACGACAAATAGCAAGATTTAAATAAACCTAAAACATCAGTATTTTATGGAAAATCTAGAGATTAAAAAAGGACTCAAGGAAGTAGGATTAACGGAAAATGAAACTAAAGTTTATACAGCATGCCTTGAATTGGGTTCGTCCTTAGCCTCAAAAATAGCTGAAAGGTGTGCAATCTATAGAACTATCACCTATGATATTCTTAATAGCCTTATTGAAAAAGGATTAGTCTCCTACTTTATTAAAGAGAATAGAAAATACTTTCATGCCATATCTCCAGATGCTTTAACAAAATATCTAGAAGAGAAAGAGAGGATTATAAAAGAACAAATGGAAACTATTAAACCTCTGATAGAACAACTTAAAAAAATGAAATCTCCAAAAAAGGAGGCATATTCTATTGAAGTTTTTGCTGGAAAAGAAGGTTTCAAAACACTTCTTGAAGATATACTAAAAGAAAATAAAGATTATAGGATGATTGGTTATGAAGCACTAGGTATTCACTTGATAGAATACTTTTTTATACATTGGCAGAAAAGAAGAATAAAACAGAAGATAAAAAGATATATTATTGCTAAAGAAAAAAGAAGATCAGAAATAGAGAAAAATAAACAATTAACAGATGTGAAATATCTACCAGATACTCATGAAATTCCAACCTCGGTTTTAATATATGGAAATAAGTCAATACTATTTTTACCCTTGGAAAACGATTTTGTTGCAGTAAGGATAGAAAGCCAGAAAATTGCTGAGTCTTTTAATACTTATTTTGATTTATTGTGGAAAATCGCTAAGAAATAGCCTTAATTTTTACCTCAAACTGGTGACCCTTGATTATCACAAAATGTATGTTTTTCTGGCGGGGCTATATACCTTTTTGAAGAAAATTGGGGCAATTTTTGAGTTAACATTTTTTAATTTAA
>Ga0154703_154_pt5 | contig 10760 bp, 12 predicted proteins | sample Rifle2008BG13ft_FD_105563 | JGI IMG/M metagenome (GOLD analysis project Ga0154703, IMG submission 105563) | Candidatus Pacearchaeota archaeon RBG_13_36_9
TAAACCTTGGAATCTCAGAAAAATCATAAGTACTGTCTGCATCCCCAATAATGATGTAATCCCCTTTTGCCTCTTTCATGCCTTGCAGTATTGCGTTACCATAACCATAAAGATTGTGCTTCACTACTTTAACGTTTTTGTACTTTCCTGCTATTTCTGCACTCCTGTCGCTAGAAGAATCAGATACAATTATTTCATAACTTTTCCCTTTTAATGCCTTATTTATCTTTTCAATGCACCGAGCTATTGTTTTTCCCTCGTTTCTTGAAGGCAGTATTACAGACACCTTCATAAAAATTCAACTAGAATTCGTTATTTATACTTAATTATACTAAAAAGCTGATTTTAAAGAATATAATTTAAATACTCTTTTTTATTGTATATATTCATGATTAAAACAATTATTGGGGTGATAGTTTTGCTTATCCCATTTTTGCTGCTGTACAAGTTTAAGGATAAAAAAGAGGGCTTTTGCACAATTTTAGCTTTTCTTCTTATCTTTCATCTGGCTGTCGCAGTTCTCACCCAATTATTCGGCATATTCAACTACCTTGTTATTTTGTTTGTCTGTGCTGTTGCAGATATTTTTATCCTTGCTAAAATAAGCTATAAGGAATTAAAAGCCCAATTAAAAAAGATAAAAATAGATATCGTATTAGTTGCAGCCATTGTTATTGTGTTTCTCTGCTTGTATCAGGTCCATAGTAATTACACAGGCACTGTAACTTCTGCTACAGCGGGTTTTTCTGAGGTCGAAAATATAAAATATCCCTATCCTTATTTTTCAGACGAATGGAGCGCAGTTTCTTTTATAAAATATTCCATCTCTTCTGGGAAACTGCCGCTTGTCAATCCTCTCTGGTATAACTCTCCTTTTAATAATTTGGAGCTGCCATTTCATTCTTTTGTTTCTGAAATTATTCTCGTTTTGGACTTGGACCCATTGACTCAATTTGCCTTGCTCCATATTTTTACCGGAATGATTATATGTGTCCTGGTTTACTTTATCCTCAGGGCAAACGGGATTAGCAAGCTTGCCTCTTCTGTTCCCCCGCTTTCTTTGCTTTACATAGTCAACGGGGCCAATCTTCCGGGAATATGGACCTTAATCCCCTTAATACTCGGAATAATTTCTATGCTTCTCGGTTTGTTTTTTATGTCTGTAAATAACAGAAAAATGATTTTTTTAACTGCATTTCTCACCCTTATATTTTATCCTCCTTTGTTTGTCCTCCACCTGCCGGCAATTTTGGTAAGTACTTTATTTTCCAATCAGACTAAAAAACAAAAAGTAAAGTCTGTCCTTCTGTATTTTTGCATTTGCATTTTAGCTGCTGTTTTGCTTGCTGTAATCTGGCTAAGAATAACTGGCTCATTTTCCACCACGTTTAGCAACATAGGTGGCAGAATCTTTTATTCCACCCTCACAAAAGACGCAATTCCTGACTTTTCTATTTGGAAAGTTATTCCAATCCCGGTATTGATTCTGGCACTGCCCGCATTGTTAAAGATAAAAAAGAAAAAATATTTTTTAATTGCTCCAATAATTTTAGGGCTAGTTTACTGGTTTATCTACAGCAAGGTTCTGTGGAGAGTGATTATAGAGTACGAGAGAGTTGTTGTTTCTACTTCCATTCTGATAGTTCTTTTCTCAGGTTTTGGAGTCCAGTACATAATTGATTATGTCAGAAAGAATCATCATGTAAGCAGATCGGTTTTTGTAATCGCGCAAATTATCATCTTAATTTTCTTTTTCATAATCTCTTTCTCTTATACTGAAAGGGGCAGCTGGCAGGAATTAAAACTGTATCCATTGAAAGGCGGAGTTGTTCTTCCTGCCTCTCCGGCAAATATTTACCTCAATGAGCAGGATTTAACCTTGTTCAGTAAAATAAAGGGAAAAAATTTTATATCCTTGCCATGGAAAGGGACAGTTATAGGGGTTTCAACAGATAACTATCCTCTTGACACAAAACCTGCCACAATCACCAATAGTATTTTAAGCTACAGCTTTTTTATCTTCCAGAACTGCGCCAAGAAAAGCGAGCTTGCAAAACAATACCAAATAAGTTATGTTTACAGCAGGGAATTTGACTGCAGGGATTTCAAAGAGATTGCCATAAGCGAAGAGGATTTGCATCTGTACGAGTTTATCGGTTAACTTTAAATATCTCTCTGCCTTGTCCTTCCTATGAAAAAGAGAGGATATCTGGCAGTTTTATTGCTCATACTCTTAAGTTTGGGGGTAATAAGCGCAGAGGAGATAAGCAACTGCACAGTCTTGGATAAAGAAAATACTGCATATTACCTATCTAAAGATATCCTGAGCTCCGGGGATGGAGACCCTTGCATAAAAATAAGAGAGAAAAATATTACTCTTGATTGCGTGAACCATGCGATAGGTTCATTGAATCCCTTCGGCATAGGGGTCTTCTCCGAAAGTCCAAGAACAAAGATTCAAAACTGCATAATACAGGACTTTAAAAAGGGGTATGGGATTTACCTGAAAAACTCTGATGGTTCTCAAATAGTCAATAATGTTATAACTGGAAATAAGCAGGGGATTGAATTTAACTCCAATAATACGAAGATTGCGTATAACTCCATCAGCATGAATCAAAACGGGGCAAATATAAGCGGAAAGTACAACGTTATAAATAATAATAAAATCTGTTATAATACAATCCAGGATGTTAGCTGTGGCAATAATCAGTCATTTGATAATAACTATTGCGATTCAGGAAAAGTTTGCGGAACTCCATGCATTCCCTGCACCCACGGAAGTTATGAAGTTTATAAATGCACGGAGTTGAATATCTCCAATTCAGTCTATCTGCTCAATACAGACATAACTGTCTACATCCAGGAAACCTGCTTTAAAATCAGTGCAGAAAATGTTACTCTCGATTGCAACGGCCACAGGATAAACTCTTCTCTTAAGCTAGTTCCGAAAGAGAAAGCTTTCTTAATTTACTCTGAAGAAAACTATTCGACAATAAAAAATTGCTATTTTGAGAGTGATTTGAAAGACTTGCGGTATTATGGAAGCGTAATAAAGATAGAAAATTCTTCCTATTTAGATATAATAAACAACAGCTTCAAAAGCACCGGAAATGGAATTCTGCTTTCAAATTACTGCAATAGCTGCACAGTAAAAGGCAGCAGGTTCAATAACCTGAATGGAAAGGGCATAGAAGCTGGAACCCTTGTTCAGGGAATTATTCAGGATAATAAAATAGTCTCGACTTCTGCTGCAATAAAAATTGCAGACGGCGCGGGCTGCATCTTAAAAGATAACTATATAGAAGACTCTAAAGAAAATGCAGTAGAAATAAAAAACAATGGTGCCAGAGTAGAGGGCAACGAGATTATAAGCAGCAAATTAAGTGCAATAGAATCAAGCTCCAATGGCGCGGTTATAAAGGGCAATACCATCAAAAACGCAGGGTTATATGGCATTCATGTAACAGGGGTTTCTAATTCATCTTTGGAGGGAAATAAAGTTTATTCAGCTTCAGGAGGCATTTTTGTCGAAGATTCAGAGAATTTAGATGTCTCCGGGAACAATATAGGCTCCAGCTCTTTTGGGTTTAAAGAATCTTCAAGTAAGGAGTTAAGAATCTCTGGCAATACCTTTTGCGGGAATGAAAAAGATGTGATTTGCGAATCAAAATTCAGTTTTAATGGCAACAGGTGTAACTCCAAAAATGTTTGTGGTTCCTGCACTGTATGCGGAAAAGAAGTTGGAAGTTTAAGCTCTATGAGCCTATGGCAAAGAATAAAGCTGTTTTTTGAATGGCTGTTTTGAATTAAAAGGGGGATTATGGCTTGGTGAGTTTCCATAAATATTCAAAATAGCTCCTGTTAGAATCAGCATATTCTTTATCGCTGATTAATAAAGACAGAGATAATTGAAAATTAAAGACAAAATCTATCTAAACCAAAACATTTAAATAGTAATATCAATTGATATTACTAATATGGAAACAAAAACCCTAAACAAAAAAAGTTATATGGAAAGCAACGAAATAGCCAGGAGCCCAACATTACAGACTGTTTTGATGGTAGAAAAATTCATAGAAGAGCATTCAGGAGAATGCAAAAAAACAGAACTTTTCAAAAAACTGCCAAAAAAAGTAATGTGGCAGACTTTTCAGGTAATAATGGAATATTTAGAAAGAAGTTACAGAATAGTTATAGAAAAAGACGGAGTAGTCACTTACATCTGGAATCCAAAGTTTTATGAGAAAATAAAAAACAGGCCAGAGGTTAAGGTATGACAATTCCTTGTCAGGTAAAGTTTATAGATGATGAACTCGAAAAAGCATTTAACAGCTTATCCGATGAAGACCCTGTAAAAAAAGCAATAATCAGAGCAATTCAAAATATAAGAGAAGATTATCAGGCAGGTGAATATATTCCAAAAAACAAAATTCCAAAAGCTTATCTGAAGAAGTATGGAATTAACAACGTAAGAGTTTATGACTTACCCTCTGCATGGAGATTAATGTATACAATAACCGGCTCTTCTGAAATAGGTATTATTTCTGTAATCTTGGACTGGATGAATCACAAAGATTATGAAAAATTATTTGGATTTTGAGCATTTATTCTTCCAGTTCACCAAAATAAGGCTCGCTTCCCACCACCATCCCATTTTTCTCTATGGATACAGGATAAACCTGCCTGGAGTGTTTTGTGCCTCTCATTTTCAATACCTCTATGTACCTCTCTCTTTCTTCTTTACCCCTGACAAAATAGAGCAGTATAATGGAATCAGATTCAAATTCCACAGTCCTTGAAGAAGCTCTCCCCTTGAACGGATTTCCTTCATAGGTCAGGAGGGAAGTGCAGTTCCATTTCCTAAGAATGTTAAACAAAGACAGGGAAGCCTCTCTTTTCTCAATGTCCGAATCAAAGAGCAGCTCGAAGGAAGTTATACTGTCAATAACAACTCTTGTTATTTTCTTCCTCAGGACAATATTTTCAATAATCCCCCCTCCTTCTTCAAGCATGGTTCTTACTTTTTCAGGGGCATATTCCAGGAAAACAAAGGCTCCTTTTTTTTCCAATGCTTCAAGGTCCCACCCGAACTCCAGCATGTTTTCAAAGAATTCTTCTTTTTCTTCTTCAAAGGTGATATAAAGGCAGCTCTCCCCTCTTTTAATGCCCTCCATCAGAAATTGCGTTGCAAAAATGCTTTTTCCTGCCCCGCTGTTTCCGACAACCAAATTGGTGGAGTTCTTGTCAAGCCCGCCTTGGATAATTGCATCAAAATTGGATATCCCTGTTGGTACTCTCTTAATCATTGCAACTTTCTTTTTGTAAGAAATACCTTTAGGTTCTAGCGCCTCCACCTTTTTTTTCAGTTTCATGTTCTTAAAAAATAATAAGGGTATAAAAATCTATCTACGGATTAACCCATGAGATTGACAACAAACCCTGCTAATAGGTATCTTAACGCAAAAAATAAAACCAAGCTGATCAGAACCATGGGTATTATGTACTTAATTCCATCTCTTTCCTCACCTTTTCCAACTAATCCCAAAATGAGGGACGCCAATACATCAGTCATAATTATAAAAACAATCGAGAAGTACTTTATAAAATCAAGGGAAATATTCACCTCCCCGAAACTAAAAGGGATGCTGCTGGAGGTACTAGCCAGCGAGTCCATGCCCTGCATGCTGGATATGGTATTCATAAGGGTTTCTACAAGAAGCGTAGAAAGGGAGAAAAGAACCGGCGCCCCAATGGCCGCAGCTACAAATATAAAGATGACATACATGAGAACATTAGAAGACGCCCTTTTTTCAACAAATTCTCTTTTTCTCATGTTCCTTGAAGTTTCTTCCAATAGCACAGAAAGATTGCCTCCTGCTCTTATGCCTGAGATGATTATAAAAACCATCTTCTCAATTTTATTGCTTTTTATCCTCTTGGTCATGTCCAGCAGCGAATTTTCCAGTGTTTTCCCTGTAGCTATGTCCTTTCCTACGATCATTATTTCCTTGTCTAAAGGGTGAAATTCCGGCCTTGAACTCATTAAAATAGACCTGTCAATAGTCATTCCCGCCCTTAGGTTGCTGGCCATTAATTGAAGAAAGTCTGGGAATATGGACTCTATCTTCGTTATCCTGGAAGACTCTTTCAGTATTCTTTTAAAATAGCCATACAGAAAAAATAATGCAAAAAAAACAAAGAAGCCAGCAAGGGATATAATCGGCCTTTTGTACACTGCAAGCAGAAGCAAGGAAGCCACAACCGAGAGGATAGCCCCTATTGTCAGTTTCTTCTTATTTTTGTGCATCCAGAGAGAAATGAGCACATTCTTCGGCTGGTTTTTCTGCCCAGCCTTTTCTTCCAATCTTTTTTCAGCAAGGTTTTCAATTTCCTTAAAAACTTCGTTTTGTGATGCCGGGCGTATTTTACTTTTTTTAACAGTTTCTTTTTTGCTGGTTTTATCTTCTTTTTGCTCAGGCTTTACAATCAGTGTTGAAGTGAGCTGCTCGCTCAAGCCAATTGACTCTAAGGCCTGCTCAAGCTCTCCTTGGGTGTAGCCAGAATCCAGAATCTTCTTTTTTAAGGCATTTATGGAGTATTTTCCGCTGTAAGCTTTTAGATAGCCTATTATAACATTCATCCTCCTTTCCATAACTTCTTCCACTCTTTTGTCTTTTTCCATCTTACAGCAGACTCGGCCTCCTGGATTTTATTAAGCCTAGAAACATTATTTGAATCAAAACAACAAAAACAAACAAGGCAATAAACATAATAGTCGTGGTGTTTTTTGGCAGGTTGATAAGCGAAGAGATTATTGTCATGAAAGTTATTGAAAGTGCCGGGACTATGACTGCAATAAGCATATAAAAAACAATTAAGGGATTTAGTTTGTTGCCATAGTTCTGAATCTGAATTAGCTGCTCTTCATTCAAAGAATCTATGCTTTCTCTTATAACAATAGCCATGTCAGCTCCGGATTTCATGCCGCTGCTTATCTGCCACAAAGTCCTCCTGAAAAAAGGAGAGGGGTTTTTCCTGCCCAAATCATCCAGAACAAGGGCTTCTGGTTCTCCAGCCCCGATTCTTCTTACAGCCTTCTTAAATTCTTTGCTTAGCTCTTCGTAGTCTTCAGAGGAAACATTTACAAGTATGCTGAATAATGGGATGCCAGAATTCAGCTGCACTAGTATGTCGCTCAGGGCCGGAATGAGGTTTCTTTCTATATTCTTCTGCCTCTTTGAAACATAAATAAAAGGATATGCCGCCTGGCTGAAAAAAACAAAAAAAGAAAATCCAACTGCAGCCAGTATTCCGAAAAGATAAAAGAATCTTATTCCAAGAAGGGCAAAAACCGTGGTGAGCAGGACTAAAAAAATTATGAAAGAAAAGACAAGAGTTCTTAAACATATAGCAAGATATTCTTCTCTTGAAATGTCCAAATCAGAGTTAATCAGGTTTTCTTCCAGCTTTGTCCCTTTTTTGTACTTTATCTTGCTCAGGAAAAACTTTGAGCGGGCTTTTAAATTTCCTATGCTGGAAAAAGTAAGAGGGATGTGAAACCTCATTTTTAGCTCCTAAGAATGCCATTTACATCGTCTTTTCTTATTTTTTCGATAAGCTCTTCTTTATTTATGTAGTAAAAGTTCATTACTTTCCCGAATGAGTTTAAGTCTCTTATTCCTTTTTTGATAAGCCAGGAAAGAATGAATTTTTTTTCTTCAAGGTTCTTGTTGAATTCCGACTGGGGCATTCCGGTGTTTCTGCTTATATCTTCAAAGAACCTTGAGCTTTCAGCGTGCTTTACCATCGTATCTTTTTCAGGGACATACCTGAAGATTATGTTTGCATCAGCCTTGTCTTTTCCTGCTGTAAACTCTGCAACCTGAAAAACGCGCCTGATTCCTCTTCTCCTGTCTCGAAACATTACCACATTGAGGTTTACTGCCTTCAATAAATTTGGAGGTACGCTTAAAGGGGGATTTGTAAGCCTGTTTATTGTTTCAGTCGCAGAATCAGCGTGCAGGGTTGCATAGACGCTATGCCCAGTGTGCATTGCCTCAAAAAGGACCATTGCTTCTTCTTTCCTCCTCATCTCTCCCAATATAATCCTGTCCGGCCTCATTCTAAGGCTGTTGACAAGCAGGTCAAGCATTGAAACCTCGCCTTTTCCTTCGGGATTTGGAGTCCTGGTAACTAAGGGAGTCCAGTAAAGAAAATCAGGAAGCATAAGCTCTCTTGTATCCTCGACACTTACTATTCTATGATTTGGTGGAATAAAAGGCATGCAGGCATTCAATATGACTGTTTTTCCTGAAGCTGTGCCTCCAGAAATTAAGACATTCATCTCGTATTCTATGGCAAGCCACAATAGGGTGGCTATATCCATTGTTATTGTCTTGTTGCTGATAAGGTCTACAATTGTGTAAGGGTCTCTTGCGAATTTTCTTATTGTTATTGTATTGCCTTTGGTGCTTATAGGGAAAAGGATGGAGTTTACTCTGTCGCCTGAGACAAGATGAGCATCGAGCAGGGGCGTAAGGACAGTTATCTGCCTTCCAACCCTCCTGGCAATTATATTTGAATAATTGATAATCTCTTCTTCCTTGGCTATTCTTAAGTTTGTTTTTACCCACCCATATCTTTTGTGATAGACCCTTATCGGCTCCTTCGCGCTTTGGATTACTACTTCCTCTAAGTTAGGGTCATTGACTAAGAACTCTATTTCTCCTAATCCTAGCATATCCTGCATTAGCTTGCCAACCAGGAACTCCTGCATCTCCGGATCAATTGTGGGAATTTTTTCCTTAAAGAGAGAAACAGCTTCCTTCATGAATCTTTTTTTAATAACACCCAAAGATGCTGGGTCTATCATCTCCCCCATGCTGATTGTAGTGACTGAAACAAGCTCGTTTCTTATCTCCGATAGCAATGAAGCTGTAGCAATTCCAATTTCAGGTACATGAAGATTATAGGTTACCCCCTCAACGCCCCTTAATATTTCTATAAAAACTTTGGCCTTATCCAGCTCAATGTCATACCTCTCGATTAGCCCTTGCTTAGTTCCTTTTTCTATAATGTCTCCTTTTGATGCAATTCTGTTTATTCCTTTGTTAGTGTTGTTATTTTCCATTTTTCCTCTTTTTTTATAGTTATTCTATAAGCCTGATTATAGGCTCCCTTGCTGAAGGGTACTCAATCACCCCTAAACTTCCAGATTCTAATATTTTGCACCACTCCATAGCCACTTCTTCCTTTACCTTAAAAAGCCGGGATATGCTTGAAATCTTTAACTTCTTCTTTTCTTTGAGAATTTTATAAAGAACATCTAAGTCAGTCCCGCTGTCTTTTGATAGCTGATTTATATCTACTCCGCTTAACTCCGCCGCTGATTCACTCTTTTTTGCCCTCATGTCCCTGAAAAAAACACCGGCCAATAAAATAATTAATGCTGCCCACTGTAAAATCAAAAACACCCTCGATATAGGGGAGATTCCCCTATAGGCTTCAGAAAACTTTTTACCTATCGACAAGCCAGTCAGCCCCCTGTCTGTTGTTATTTTGTAGGAAAACACCCCGAGGTTTACCATTAGAATGACTATGACTATTAAAAATACTTTTAAAAAAATAGGCTTTTCCTCTTTTATCATCCTTTTTTTATTTTCGTTACGTTTAAATAATAATCTTTACTATATAATTTAACTAAAGATATTTATAAATGTTGCTAAAAGAGGGAAAATGTTTAGAGAATACGGGCAAGTGAGTGTAGAGTACCTAATCGTATTTGGTTTTGTTACCATGGCAATTATTGCCATACTTGGCATCGCCCTTAGCTACAGCGGAAACTTAAAAGATAATATAAAATTTACCCAGCTAAACAGTTATGCAGAGAAGATTATATCTGCCTCTGAGTCGGTTTTTTATGCCGGAGAGCCTTCCAAGGCAACAATAGACTGTTACCTTCCAGAGGGCGTGAAAGAGGTTCAGGTAGTTGAAAATTCCTTGTTTATTGCTGTTGAGACCCATACAGGAACAGATAAGCTTTCCTATTCTAGCAAAGTTCCCATATCAGGGAGTTTGTCAGGTGGAGGAGGAGTTAAGAAAATTGAAGTTGCTGCAAACGAAACTTCAATAACCTTGACTGAACTCTAAAAATGAATAAAGGACTGCAAACCTCTCTTGAATTTGTTATCATGCTTGGATTTGTATTATTTTTCTTTTTTATATTTTTATTTGTCGTTCAGAGCAATATGTATGATAAGGCTGAGCAGAGGACAGGACTGCAGCTTAAGGCAATCGCATCAGATGCCCAAAGCGAAATAAATCTTGCTTTGGAGGCCGGCGATGGCTACTCCAGGGAATTTGAGATTCCAGAGAAAGTTGGAAACAGGGATTACGACATTCAGATTATAGATGAAATGGTATATGCCCACACAACTGACAGCCGTCATGCCTTGGCTCTTCCGGTTCCAAATGTGACAGGCAATCTCCAAAAAGGAAAAAACACCATAAGGAAAGAAGAAGGGGAGATAATACTCAATCAATAATAATTTAAATGAGGCAGCCTTATAAAATCATGGAAAAAAGAGGGAAAAAAAACGCGCAAGCCTGGGGAATAGACCTTGCAGTAGCTCTTATGATATTTACCTTTGGAATTATTATTTTTTTCTTTTATTCTGTCAATATGTCTAATGAAGCTGAAGATAGCATAAAAGCCCTTTCTTATGACGGGGAAGCAATAGCAGATTCTGTCCTTTCTA
>Ga0154703_124_pt6 | contig 10630 bp, 13 predicted proteins | sample Rifle2008BG13ft_FD_105563 | JGI IMG/M metagenome (GOLD analysis project Ga0154703, IMG submission 105563) | Candidatus Pacearchaeota archaeon RBG_13_36_9
CTTCTAAGTAGAAATCCGGATACCACCGCCTTTCTTTTTCAGTGTCTTTCGGCAGTTTCTCTTCTACAAGAAGCTGCTTTTCGTAAGTGTATCTAATATTATATTTGTTAAGTATCTCTTCAATTATTCTTTTTCCAGCTGACTTTTCTTTTTCCTCATCATCTCCTTTACCTAAGCCATATCCCTTTTCCACTGCATATTCTAAATTCTGTTTCATTTATTTTTCAATGTTTTTTAGGTTTTTAAATATTTATATACTATCCTATACATTATATATTACTATGTCTATACTAATTATAGCAAGGTTTATATACTTATTTATTATTGAATAATTATGGCAGAGGAAAAAAAGGAAAATTGCAAGGAAAAGGAAGAAAAAGAGAAAGAAAATAAGAAAATCGAAGGCAGCGAGACGCATATTGCAATTTTCAATGGAAAAGAGATAAGAAGAAAGCTAATTGGGGATAAATGGTTTTTTTCTGTTGTGGATGTTGTTGGGGCTTTGACTGAAAGCCATCGCCCAAGGAAGTATTGGTCAGATTTAAAAATAAAACTAATTGAAGAAGGCTCTGAGTTGTCCGCAAAAATCGGACAACTGAAACTTATATCTTCAGATGGCAAGGAATATGGGACAGACTGCGCAGATACAGAAGGAGTTTTCAGGATAATACAGTCAATTCCTTCTAAAAAGGCAGAGCCTTTTAAAAGATGGCTGGCAAAAGTTGGATATGAGAGGTTGCAGGAAATGCAAGAAAAGAGCTGGAATCAAAAACAGGAGAAAGCGTTGTTAGTGAAGATAATTTCTTGGAGGAGCCTGAGAAGATAAAAAGGAAGAGAAGGAAGAAGATGGCAGAAATTAAACAAGTTTCATTGAGCTAAAATGGCAGAAGAAAGAGAAAAGAAATCTCCAGAGGAGATTAAGGAAAAGATACTTGAAGCCCTTAATAATAAGCCCTTGAATGCGCAGGAGATTAGCAAGGCTATAAATTCCAACTGGAGCACTGTTAAAAGTTATGTTTTGGAACTTCTTGAAGAAAAAAAAATAAAGGAAATAATTGCAACAGATAAAATCAGCTATTATCAGAAGATTACAGAAACTTACTATAACATTCCTATAACAAAAGAACAAGAGGACTTATTCAGGTTTCTATTCAGCGCAATCATTGAGGAATATAAAAGGCAAAATAGGATACCTAAAAAAACCGAACTTGCAAAAGACTCAGTAGATGTAATAAACAGGCTAAACCTAAAACTTCCAACTGCATGGTATGTCTATGGGCAAATACCCTTAATGATTCCTGATCCAACAAAAGAATTTTCAACAAATCATACTCCTAAAAATGCCCAAGAGATACGTGAAGAAATAAAACACGTTTTAAATGCTAATAAGGGCATGAAAGTAAGAGAAAGAGAAAAAATCCATTATGTCAAATATGATAACCCTCTCTACCAGATCAAAGAAAAGTTAATTAGGGGGGCTTCTTATATGGAAAATGAAAAAAAAGTCATTGATGATTTCACTGAGTTTTACGTAAAATGCCCTATCTCAGACTTCCCTGAAATATTTGATTTGACTGAGAAGCTATATTCATTAGTGAACAAACTAAAAATACTTGGATGTTTAAAAAAATATAAGCTAGAGATAGTGCTTTCACTGGACTCCTTGTGGAAATTCATTGCAGCTTACCAACTTCTAGACTCTATATCTAAAAACCCCCAGTATAATAGAAATGAGCTCCTGCAATTTAATCTGGGGCCGGCTATTGAGACAAAAAAGTATTGCGCTCAGGAAGCAATATCTAATTTAGAATCAATCTACTTAAGTGAGCTTACAGACAAAGAATTTGACATCTCAGAAGAAGCAAAAGAAGTGAGAGAGATCATGTCTGGCTGGGATGGGGGATAAAAATGGACAGTTTTTTTGATACCTCCGCAGTAATCCATTACGGCACCTACTCTAAACTTATCAATATAGAATTCATAAAAAAATGCTACGAACACATATCGAATAAAAGCGGGAAATTCTTGCTAGGTTATTATATAGAAGAAGAAATAAAAACAAGAATAAAAAAGAGAAGGATAATCTATCAAGAAGCATTAAATAAAATAATAAATCCTTCTTATGGGTTAACCAACTCCAAATACTTCAACGATTTAAGCAAGAGGGATCAGGATACTGTAAAAAGACTTTATGAAGCGAATAAGAATAAAGATTCCCGCGAAATAAAGAAAATATTTTCAGAAGACCAGGATGTTTTTGAGATGAGAATAAACAGGTTCTTTAAATTCTTGGTGGATATAAGGCTTGTCAGAGTAGAAGATATTAGGCAGGAGCTGCTCTCTATTGTAAAAGAAAATGGATATAGCCATGCTGATTGTTTAGTATTAACAAGCGCATTGCAGGCGCAAGAAGGAAGGGAAATTTTTTGTTTTGCAGCTGCTGACAGGCATTTTGATCCAAATGGATATGAGTTTTTAAAAGAGGATCAGAGGACGAAGGATATAAAATTCCCAGTATTGAAAAATTTCTTATTTGAAAATTAATGTTTCTCCACCCAGCTCCATTGCCCTTCTCTTGAGATTATCACGCTGTCTAGGATATTTATCCCTATTTCTTCTCCGGATTTCATTAGCTTTTCTGTTATTTCCAGGTCTTCACTGCTGGGATTTGGATCTCCGCTTGGATGATTATGAACAAGAATTATTTTTGATGCGCTGTTTTTAATTGCAGGCTTAAAAATCTCTCTTGGATGGACAATGGATGCATCTAAAATGCCCTTGCTTATTAATTGCTCTCCAATTATGTTGTTTTTTGTGTCTAACATTAAAATATAGAAGTTTTCCTGCTTCTCGTCTTTTAAGAGCTCATTAAAATGGCTGAAAACATCATTTGCACAGGTAATTTTTTTTACTGGATGCTTCGCCTGGCTTATTCTTTTTTGAAGCTCTGCAATAGTCAGGATTTGCATTGCTTTGCTTGGGCCTATGCCATTTATTTTTTGTAACTCTATCAGGGAGCATTCCAAAAGCTTGTCCAAGCCATATTCTCTGATTAAACGATTGGACATTTCAATTACATTTTCTCCTCCTTCATATTTTCCTTCTTTGTTCTTTTTGCCTCTTGTTCCTGTTCTCAGAAGAATTGCAAAAAGTTCAGCTTCACTTAGTGCCCCGGGACCTGATTTAAGAAAACGCTCTCTTGGACGACACTCTTTTGGCATGTCCTTTATTTTCATGAGAATTATAAGGCATAAGGTGTTATAAAGATTATTAGGGTGGAAGATAAGCTTAAGAGAAAATGAACCTAAAAGTTTTTATCAACAACTAATTTATCCTTGCTTTGAAATCTGGGTGCTCTAAACCCCCATAATACTCTTCAGTAGAGATTATTCTAAAGTGTTTTTGAAATTTTTCTAAAACATATCTAAATGGAATGATTAATATTGGGGTATTTGGCATGGCGCTAGGGGGAGTGAATAAGCTAACAGCAGCCATTCTCTCATAATGCTCAACCCCGAGCCTAGAAAAAACATAGGTTATTTTTCCATTAACAATATGGGCCCCTTCCCCGTCCATATCAATGTGCTGCTCTATATTATCTAACTGAAAACAAAGACCCATGCAGCCTGCATTAATATAAGAGTTTCTTAAAGACACTCCTTGTTTAGGAATAGGGGCAAAAAGATAGTTATTTCCAGTTACAAATTCTTTTGCAGGGCCTCTTTCTTGAAATTCTTCCCAAGTAAAAGGCTTTATTCTTCCTTCAGGCATTGTAGAGTCATATAAATCCCATTCATGACTTTCAATAAGCTGTTTTAATTCTTTGCTTTGAGGAAATATCTTATCCATCTTAATTTATCAGAACTCTCTTTCCTTTTTAGGGCTATATTACACAATTTAGAGGTTTTTAAGGTTTTCTCAGATATTAAAACTATTAACATTTAAATAAATCTTCTTGTTTATTAGATTATGAAAAACAAGAAATGGGTTCAGGATATAACAACCGATTCTACTTCTCCTCCTGAAGGCATTTTTACAAAAGATGCTGAAACTATTGCGAGAATCATGGCTAGGAAAGATGTAAGCCCTTTGGGAACTGGCTCTGCAATAAGAATGGTGCAGTATTTTATCAATCGGGGAGGGAAAGGGCTTTCTTCTGAGAGAAGAGAAGAGCTGGAAAAAGCGAAGAAAATATTGCAGGAAAGATTGAGGAAAGAAAAGATGAGTAAAAAAAGAATAAAAAAGTATTTAAAGGCAGTTTAAGGTAATAATATGCGAAAAATATTTATATATGGACCTATTAATCAACTAATATCCTAAAAATCATATTTCAACTTAATCAAAAAAATACAATCTGCAACTGAAGATAATTTATCTTCAAATGAACAGCATACACCGACAACAGAGAAAGCCAATACAGAAGACAAAGACATTTACAGATGATTGAAGAGACAGTGCAGAAAAACTATGAAAATAATTCATAGATAACTAAGAAGATAAGTTAGATGGTTCTTTGTTAATTGTGGAGAATTAGTTTCTCTGGATAAAATAACATTTTAGAAGCGGAAAACCCTGAAATAGCCCAATAGCTCATTTGGGAGAAAGGACATGCCTATGAAACAATTTAGTATTGTCGTGAAATAACCGGTTCATTTGGGAGAAAGGACATGCCTATGAAACAATTTAGTATTGTCGTGAAATAACCGGTTCATTTGGGAGAAAGGACATGCCTATGAAACAATTCAGTATTGTTGTACCCTGTTTGTAAATTATCTGAGTTAGGAGTCATATTCTTGAAAGGATTCTAAAGTGATTAGAAAACCTTTATTGATAATTCTGGGCTTCTGGATTGTGGGAACTCTCGTTCTGCTGCTTGGCCAAACGAACCTGGCAACTATACTGGTACAAACAGCAGAAGCAGAGAATCTTGTCGCTGGTCTGGATGTGGATATTGGCTCAGCGGCAACGAATGTGGCAGGAAATTGGATGACTGCGAGCTGCGAAGAAGCAAGAGCTGCGCCGAATTCCCTTTTCAATAACCTCACTGCAAAGAAGATAATGTTGGCTGACGCGTCCTTCTATTATACCTAGCCGGGTAAAGAAGATGCGTTCAGCAGAACTTGCTGTAAGTCCGTTGCAAAGCAACTGACTTACATATCACCGAGACCCTTGTAAGAACTCTCCTTCTTATGAGGGTCTTTTATTCTGGCATTATTTAGACGTGTCAGTCCTTTTCTTGAGATCTAGTCCCTTTTTTGTTTATGGGGGGCTAGCAATCATAATATCTTTACCAATTGCCTTTTCTTTTGTTGATATCAACTTCAGTTTGGCTCCTTATTGAACTGAAGTTAACTTCAAGCTCTCCTGGGTTCTTCGAATCCTCTCCTACGTGAGTTCTTGGGAGGGCTGCAATCATAATAATAAGCGCGAAGTGTTTATCTGGTAAAAAGTTATGGTGAGAATTTTTAATTATAGCCCCCTTGCTTCAGACAGCTTATTTAATAGTTGTTTGAAGCTAACTTCATACTCCTCCTGGGTTAATATTTATCCTCCCTCCCCTCCGTGAATTCCTGGGAGGAGCCAGCATCATACAATATAAAAAATTGCTGCGCGGGTTGTTGTTGCTGACAGAGGCTCTCTTTGTCCTGGCATCCTCTCAGGCCTGACAAGAGAGCCTCCTGCAATCATCTTTTTTGAATTCAGATATTGTTATTTATTTGAATGCCCGTCATAAAAAAAGCTCCTTTAAATCTTTTTTCACCCTCATTCCTTCTCCATACATAAAGGGGCTTTTCATTTTCACTAGGTCGTAATCTGACTTAATCATTACTCGCTCCATTATGAACATACTCCTTTTTGTTGGGCTATGGCTTGTTGTGCTGGGCCTGTTTTGGTTTATGTTTCTCTTTAAAATAGTTTGAAACGTTACACACTCCATAGTAGTTCGTAGTTTTTTGAGACTTAAGCTGATTCAGGCCCTATTTTATTACTGATTCTTTGCTGCTGAGTCTTTTCTTTATATGAGCTCGGCGCCACGGCCATTGCTATTGCTGGGTTTCTTCTTCGTACTAACCCAGCACCTTCATGTTAAGAATCCTGCATTTGCAGGATTCTTTTTATCTCATTATTTGTCCTTGGGAGGAGGCCTTGATTTGTGATGTCAGAAAAATCTGAACAGGGCTCTTACCAAATTTTAAAACAACCTGGGCTCGTGAGATTCTGAAAACTAAGATATTCAACAGACAAAGCCCAAGTTATGCATAACACACCTCAGTGTGGGGAGCCCCCCCATTGCAGATTCTATGCTTCTGTCTGGCAAGGCTCTTTTTTCTTTTTCAAAAGCTGTTTTCCGAGGGTCAGACCCAAATTCAATTGCTTTTCATCACCTTGTTCTAAAAAAGGGTCTGGCTCTTATTTTTTAATTTATCTCTTTTTTTGCAAAATTATATATACTATAAAATATATATCTTAATATATATTTTGCAGTTTATATTGAGTCTAAAACAGTAAACATCTAAAAACACTAATCTAGAAATAAAAGAGGAAAATCATCGAGGCATGAAAGAGGCACATATGGTAACAGAGCATTTGCAATTGCCCAGAAGGGTGATGCTATTAACCTGATTTGCAGGTCAGCCCCTATCATTTAAATTGTATTTCCAATTATTAATTTAGTGAACATAAGCGAATCCTGTCCCAGATACAAAAACATAAGTTTATTTATCCTGTTTTCTAAGGATATATATGGATTTGTACACTATAGGCAGGACCTATCCCCTGCTGACTTTTGCTGCAGCAGTTCTTCTGTTTATAATTGGGTTTAAAATAGCAAAAAAAATATTATGGATACTGGCTATACTTGCCTTGATTGCTGCTGCTGTTTTATTTTTTGTTTAGGAAAACTATTTATAATTCTTTACCGGGGCAAGTAGGAGCAATTCCAGAAAGAAAAAACAATGAAAAACTGCCAAAAGTATTCAGCTAACAGACTTTAAAAATTCCAGATGATTTTTCATTTGAGGAGAATTAGCAATTTTACTGACCCCCCCAAAAAGAGTAGTGTAAGCCATAAGACCTAATGTTAATGTTTTATCTGGGCTGATTATTAATCTTTTAAGATTATTTTTAATTGAATAATAATCATTATATGCGTCAATAATCATGTTCTGAAGCTCATAGGGAGTGAAATTTTTAGGCCTTAATAGAACATGATGCCCGTCATATAAATACCAATCTTCTGATAATATCCTATTTTCTTCCTGCATTTCACTATGAAACGGAGTTCCTTCGCCTGGAACAATTGCAAAGAACTGCATGCTTTCTGAATTTTTTTTCATCCACGAAAGCGTTTCTTTATAGACTTCTTTAGTGTCTCCATCTAATCCAAAAATCATCATTACATGCCTCCAGAATCCATACTCTCCAAATATTTCAATTGCCCTTTTATTCTGTTCTGCAGTATGGCCCTTTCCCAAATTATGCAAGCTGTCATCATTAATTGATTCTATTCCTATGCATAAAAAATTTATTCCTGTTTTTTTCATTGCTTCCATTAATTTAGGATTATCTGCCAGTTCTGTTGGTGTCTGAACAATTCCAAGTTTTTTATTTAATCCTTTATCGGCTATTGCTTCAAGCAAGCTTATGGTTTTATTTGGAGAGCCAATAAAATTATCATCTGTATAAAAAATAAACTTTCCTAAATCCTTTGTTCTTTTTAATTCTTCAACAACATATTCTATTGACTTTGTTCTATAATTTCTCCCATAAAATTTAGTAACAGTGCAAAAACGACAATTCCTCGGGCATCCTCTTGAAGTTTCTATAACTCCTCCTAATACTCTTTTTTTAGTCACTTTATCATAATAAGGATGAGGAAGCTGGCTTAGTTCTTCAGAAGTTAATAATTTTCTTGGAGTTGTGGTTATAATCTCCTTTCCTTTTTTAAAAGCTATGCCTTCAGTATCTTCTAAGGAATTCCTGTCTTCTATAAGCCTGTTCATTAATTCAACAAGAGTCTTTTCTCCTTCTTGTTTAACAACAATATCTGCATTTTCTAATGCCGCCTCTGTTCTAAAATTTGCATCAAAACCTCCTGCAACAGCAATTCCTTCTGGATTATTCAGTTTGTATAATTCAAATAATTTATTTGTTTGAAGAAAAGTGCTTGTTAGATAAGATGCTAATACAACATCTGAACCAAATATTCTTCTAAAATTTTCAGCAGTTGATTTTCCGTTTTTTCCATGATAAGAGTTTATAGACTGAACATTTTCCCACCCATCATCCCTTAAAATTCCTTCTAAAACATGAATTGCTCTTGAGGGCATTCTGGATTTGCTAAATTCATTAAAACTAATCTCTCCATTTAAAACTCCAAATTGTGTTGCAGGAAGCTCAACTAACGTAACTGGACTTTGTTTGGTTAGCTTCTTCATAAAGCTATAAAAAAACTTTATTTTTATACTTTTTGCAATTAAAATCCATAAGTTCTTTTATAGAAAGAGTTAAAATATGAAGAATCCTAAATGTATTATGGATAAAAAAGTCACAGAATACATTGAAAAGCAGAAAGAGCCTCAAAAGGAAATCTGCAATAAGCTAAGAAAAATTATTCTGAGAACCCTTCCAGAAATCAAAGAAGGGATGAAAATGGGGGTTCCTTGGTATGAAGGAATGTACTACCTGGTTAGTTTGAAAGACAGTGTTAATTTAGGGTTTTCAGTTAAAGGATTAGATAAAGAAGATATGGAGAATTTTGCAGGAACTGGAGAATATATGAGGCATTTGAAGTTCAAAGATGCCAAGGAAATTGATGAGGCAAAAATCATCAAGCTTTTAAAATTATCCAACAAAAAAGCTGAATGCGGAAGCTGCTGGAAATAAAATAGAATGTTTAAGGGACTCTCGGACAGAAATTATACTTATTGGTTTGATAAGCTGTTAGAATGGTATAATCTTTGATTATGCCTGAGAATTCAAGCTTGAACTGCCTGAGGAAATTTCTGAATTCTTCTCGTGTTTGTGTGTCCATATCAATTTCAAAATTCCACTCTCCCAGTGCTTTGCAGAAATACCAGATATTTTTGTTTTGCCTGCAAAAGTCCTCTAATTGTCTCTCTTTTTGTTCTGTTAAATCTTGGAGAGTTATAAGGATTTTGTGATGGATATAAGGATAAAACGGTTCATTAGGTACAATGTTATAATTCTGGATTATGCCCTGCTTTTCCAGTTTTTTTATTCGCTTAGAAACTGCGTCTGCTGAAATATTCAGGGAAGAGGCTATTTCTACAGAAGAAGCTTGTGAGCTTATTCCAAGTTTTACAAGGATTTTTTTGTCAGTTTCATCTATTTTTACTTTTTCCGGGACAGAGCCGAAAAAAGACTGCCTTTTGGTGCAGGATTTTTTATCAACGAGGTAGTCTCTGACGCAGTACTCCCCTTTTATTATTGTAGCCAACTGCCTTTCTGCTATAAAACCCCCGAACTTTTTTTCCAGCTCTCCAATGTAGGAAGCCAGCTGCTCAATGTTTTTGCTCCAGATGCTTACAACAACGTCAAACTTGCCGTCATAACTTGCAGAGTAAATTATATTCTCATTCTTTTTTATAAAATTCAGGAACTCTTTTTCTTTGGCTTCTGTAATGTTCTGAAATCTTAGGAAATTTTTGCTTGCAGAATATCCCAGCTTGGAAATATCTATAATTGTGTAAGTTTTAAGAAGCAATTTATCTTTTAAAAACTTATTAATGCGATAAGCTACAATATCTCTTGAGAGTTTAAGCTTCTTAGCTATAACCGAAACAGGCTGTCGGCTGTTAAAATCCAGCTCATGAAGTATTTTTTTGTCTGTTAGGTCTAATTGGCGCATTTTACCTATTTTGCATAAAAATAGCTTATTTTATTTAAATTTATCGGTTTTTATGGAAAAATAAATAGAAAAGTACTAATAATTATTTAAATTTATATTATGGCCTTGGGGGATGAGAGTTCTTGAAAATGGAAAGTTATTATAGAGTCGGAAAGCAGATGATAATCAAATCATCAGAAGGAGCAATAAAACATTTAGAAGAAATAAAAGATTTGGAAAGAGAAGGTTATGGGGGGAAGAAGTTCAGAGAGATAGATTCTATGGCCAGTTATCACCACTTTTTTATTTTTGAGCTGGCCTTGAGAAGAATTGGGGAAAATTCCACGGCAGAGAGGTTTAGGGGTTATAACCCCGGTTTAGAAGATATTGTAAAAAGAGTGGATGATTCAGTTAGCTTGCTGCCGACTATATTGATCCACTTGGAAAGAGGAAATTTAGAGGAGGCAAGAAAGATAGAGGCAATGCAGAGGGCTTTATTTTATGTTGAAGGAATCGGTTATGTTGACCCTCACTTACTGGCATGTTCCAGAAGTGATGAGGAATTTATGGGTTACAAAAATGAGCTAAAAAGGCTGCTAATTGATGAAAAAGTTAGATACAGCAAGCTTCCGGAAGGAATGCCAAAAGGATTTTTGTCTATACGAGAAAGTGTCAGAGCATTATATGCAAATCTTGCCCTCGGCGATAAAACACATGCTGAAAAACTTCTGCAAGAACTTATAGATTTTTACCAGAGCCAAGAAACAGGTTTGATTCAGG
>Ga0154703_176_pt1 | contig 10388 bp, 12 predicted proteins | sample Rifle2008BG13ft_FD_105563 | JGI IMG/M metagenome (GOLD analysis project Ga0154703, IMG submission 105563) | Candidatus Pacearchaeota archaeon RBG_13_36_9
AATTGAAAGAAAGAGAAGAAAATTTAGGGGCTCCACAAAAAAATATTTTTTGTATGCAGAATAGTTTTTATTTTATAGGAATCATAACACAGCCTCTACAGAGTAAGGGGTCTTAAAGAACTCGGAGATTTGGGGTTTAAAGAGAGCATTTGGGAGAAGATAGTGGAGGAGGATAGGGGCTTAGTGCTTATAACCGGAGAGACTAATTCAGGTAAATCCACAACTCTGGTTTCCCTTCTACAGCACATTTTAGACACTCAGCACAAAAAAGTAATGACTGTTGAAGACCCAATAGAGTACGCTTTAAGAGATGCAGTGGGACAGGCAGTACAAAGAGAAGTTGGAGTAACCACCACTTCTTTTTATGAGGCAGTTAAACGCTTCTTAAGGCAAAATCCAGATATAATCATGGTTGGGGAGACAAGGGACGAAGAGACTGCGAAGCAGGCAGTAAGAGCTGCTGAAACAGGGCATCTTGTTTTTACCACCCTCCATACAAATGATGCTTCTGGTTCTGTGGGAAGAACTTTGGATTTTCTTGGCAATACAGAAGAATCCAGACACAGATTATCTGATTGCTTAAAATATGTGGTTAGCCAGAAGCTTATCCCCAGAGAAAAAAGAACAGGAGATAGAACTTTGGCTGTTGAAATTATGGTGGTTAATGGTGCGATTAGAAATAACATAAGGACAGGAAAATCGGAGAATATGAGGAATGTAATCCAGTCAGGGAGAAGTGAGGGAATGATGACAATGGAGCAGCATTTAGTCTATCTTGTAACAAAAGGTTTAGACCGCGATGTTGCAATTCAGTCAGCAAACAATAGAAGAGAAATGGAATCTCTGCTAAGGCAGAGGTAATAGAAAGTCTTTTAAACTAGTTTTCTTTATTCTTTTTATGAAACTAACACACTATCAGTTTGTTCTAGTACTTGTGTTAGTCGTGGCCCTCTTATAGAGCCATTTAAACTATTCTTTTGAAAATGGCTCTGGAATTTATTTGCTCTAGAAGGACTATTGAAAGAAAAAAGATAGTTTTGCCCAGAGTATCTTCTAATGGGGGAGTATTAAAATATAAAATTTATAGAACCGGTGAAAATGAGAGAGAAATTGCATTTTTTTATGCAGATGGCAAAGAAAAGGATGTTTTTGCTCTTAACAATTGGACTGTTCCAAAAGGAGCAAGGAAAATGGCATTTAGGGTATATAAAGAACATGGACAGAATATTTTAAACGCTCCTGTCTTTTACGACTCAGAAGAGAAGATTTTAAAAATAGGAAACAGATAGGTATAATATGGAAGAAGAAAAAATGGACTTTAAGGCAATAGAAAAAAAATGGCAGAAGAAGTGGGAAGAAAAAAAAGCGTTTGCTGCAAAAGAGGGCAAGAAGAAAAAGTTTTATGTTTTAGAGATGTTTCCGTATCCCAGCTCTTCTGGATTGCACATGGGGCATGCGCTTAATTATACTATAGGGGATATTTACGCAAGATTCAAGAGAATGTCTGGATTTAATGTTTTATATCCAATTGGATATGATGCATTTGGCCTGCCTGCTGAAAATGCAGCTATAAAAGCAGGCTCTCATCCCAAGCCTTTCACTGAAACAGCAATGAAGAATTATATGCGCCAGATGAAAGAGCTGGGATTAAGCTACGATTGGGAGAGAATTGTTAAAACCTGCGAGCCAGACTATTACAAGTGGAACCAGTATTTTTTCCTGAAGTTCTATGAAAACGGGCTGATTTATAGAAAGAATTCTGCTGTCAACTGGTGCCCAGAATGCAAGACAGTTTTGGCAAACGAACAGGTTCAAGGCGGGAAATGTTGGAGGCACGAGGATACTGATGTTGAGATTAGGCATTTGGAGCAGTGGTTTATCAGGACCACTAAATACTCAGAAGAACTTTTAAACAAAATAAAAGAGCTGCACTGGCCTGAAAGAATAAAGATAATGCAGGAAAACTGGATTGGAAAAAGCCATGGCACTGAAATAGAGTTTGAAATTAATAATGAGAAATGGCCAATATTTACAACCCGCCCTGATACAATTTTCGGAGTAACTTTCATGGTTGTTTCTTGCCAGCATCCAAGATTAATGGAATTGATAACAAAAGAGCAAAAAGATAAAGTTGAAAAATTCCTGAAAAAACTTAAAAGTGTAAGCGAGAAGGAGCTTGAGGAGATGGAAAAAGAGGGAGTTTTTACTGGAAGCTATGCAATCAATCCCTTGACAGACGAAAAAGTGCCTGTCTGGGCTGGGAATTTTGTTGTTGCAGATTATGGATGCGGGATGGTTATGGCTGTGCCTGCGCATGACCAAAGAGATTTTGAATTTGCGAAAAAATACAAACTTAAAATAAAAGAAGTAATTAAAGGCGGGAATATAAAAGATAGGGCTTATACTGACAAAGGGGCTCTTATTAATTCAGCTGGCTTTGATGGAATTGAAAACACGCAAGCTATAGAAAAAATAACCAAATATTTGGAAAGCAAGAAGCTAGGGAAGAAAACTGTTAATTATAAATTAAGAGACTGGCTTATTTCGAGGCAGAGGTACTGGGGAACTCCGATTCCTATAATCTACTGCGATAAATGCGGAATAGTCACAGTTCCGGAAAAAGAGCTTCCTATTAGGTTGCCTGAAGATGTAAAATTTGGAGAGGGGAATCCACTTTTGACTAATAAGAAGTTTGTGGATGTTAAATGTCCTAAATGCAAGGGGAACGCGAAAAGAGAGACAGACACAATGGATACTTTTTTTGACTCTTCCTGGTATTTTTTGAGATACTGCGACAGCAGGAATAAAAAAGAGCCGTTTGGCAAGAAGAAAGCAGCTTATTGGATGCCTGTTGACCAGTATATTGGAGGGGCTGAGCATGCCTGCTTGCATCTTATATATGCAAGATTCTTTACAAAAGCTTTGAGAGACTTAGGATTTTTAAAAATTGACGAGCCTTTCACCAATCTGTTTAATCAGGGAATGCTGCACGGGAATGATGGAGAGAAAATGAGCAAAAGCAAAGGCAATGTTGTTCTGCCTGAGGAAGTAAGCGAGAAATATGGAATAGATACAGCGCGGCTTTTTTTAATGTCCCAGGCGTCTCCTGACAAAGATACTTTATGGAATGAAAAAGGAATAGAAGGCAGCTTAAGGTTAATTAATAGAATTTTTGCATTTTTTTCCAAGTTTAAGCCTGGAAAATCTTCTGATAAAATAGAAAGCAAAATTAACAAGGGAATGAAAGGGATAACTGTAGATATAGAAGAGTTCAGATATAACCTGGCGATAATTAAACTGAGAGAAATTTTTGATTCTTTTGAGGAGGTGAGCCAGAAAGACGCAGAATCGTTTTTGAAATTATTGCATCCTTTTTGTCCGCACATAACAGAGGAACTCTGGGAAAAAATTTGGGGAAAAGGTTTTATCTCACTTTCTAAATGGCCTGCTGCAGATGAAAAGAAAATAAACGAAAAGTTTGAAAAAGAAGAAGAGGCAGTTGAAAAGCTGAAACAGGACATTAATAATATAAAGAAAATTATGGAGAGCAAGGGAGAGAAAAAAGAGAAAGTTTATGTTTATGTTTTGCCTGATGAGCTTTCCTTATACAAGGGAATAAAAGGCATTTTTGTCTATGCGGTAAATGATAAAAGCAAATATGACCCACAAAACAAAGCAGGAAAGGCAAAGCCAGGAAAGCCTGCGATTTATCTTGAATAAATCTGATTATAATTTTTGTCTGTAAGTTTTTTTCCAGACAAAAACCTTTAAATAGTCCATTATCTTTTAAAAGATAATGCATAGACTAGAGAGTTTTGAAAATGGTAGTAAATGAAATAACAATGGCGATTGTGAAAAATGCTAGAGACGGAGAAAGCATACGTAGCTTGGCTCGTAGAATCGGATTTGCTTATTCTGCAGTATACAAATGGGTTTTAGAATTAGAAGAATATGGAGTAGTAAGCCTGATAAAAAAAGGAAATAAAAACAAGATAAAAATCAATAAAAATGTAGTTTATCAGAAGTTTTTGGATTTAGATGATGTGGTAGGGGTTATAAGAAACGACAAGGTTTTTTGGGGTTTGATTAAGAATTTAAAATTAAAAGTAAGGTTTGTAATGGGTAGTGCAGCAACAATCTGGACTCAAGGGGGCTTTGTGACAGGAGATTTTTATGAAAGAATTTATTTTTTAGAGGTTAATAAAAAAGATGTTAGTTCTTTAAGGAGAGTTTTGGATGAAAATGAAATTTCGTATACAGAAAGAGAAATATTAAATAAAAGACCCTTGGTTGTGATTATTTCAAAAAAAGATTTTAAAATAGAAAAAAAGGATGGTTTGCCGGTCATGCCCTTAAATGAATTAGTTGAATGGTGCAAGAAATTGCAATTAGAGAATATCTTGGAACATTTGGATTTAATGTATGGATTAAAATTAAAAGCAAGGCATGCGGAGGTGTACACAAATGGATAAAAGGGCGTCAGCAAGAGATGGATTATTGGAGAGAGAGCGGGAAGTTATCAGAATTTTAAGCTTGCTTTTGGATGAAAACCCTGATTTTATAGTTGTTGGAGGATATGCTGTTTCAACATATAAAAAGAGATTCTCTATTGACTTGGATTTGGTTGTTAGTGAGGTTGATTTGAATAGATTTGAAAGCATATTAAAAAAACAAGGATATATAAATCACTACGAGAAAAAAGTAGAACTTTTGTATGGAGAGAATTTTAAGAGATTTATGAAGAAGCTTTTGAGCCTTCCAGTAGACGTAGATTTATTGATAAATGGCTTGGTTTCAAGAACGACTAATGCATCTTGGGGATTTGATTATATAAAGAAAAATTCTATAAAAAATAAGCTAAATGACTTAGAATTTTTAATTCCAAAAAAAGAGTTGCTTATTGCAATGAAGTTTCATAGTGGAAGATTATCAGATATAAGGGATATTGTTGCATTAATGCCCTGCAATGAAGAAGAATTGAAAAAGCATTTACTAATAGGCGACTTAAAGAATTTAAAAGAATCAATAAAAAAGCAGCTTGCTTTTCTAGAAAAGCCGCAATTTGATGACAGCTTTAAGGGCATATTTGGAGTTCATGTTTATAACAAAGACGATGTTGAAAAAGCCAAAGAAATAACCAGAAAAATTTTGAAAGAGATGTGATAACAAATGTTTAAATAACTGGTTTCTTAATGTTATACATATAAAAATTGAAAAAGAGGTTAAAATGAAAATAGCCGCATTAGCTTCTGGAAGTTCAGGGAATTGTTTTTATGTTCGTAATAAGGATAGCTCGGTGCTGGTGGATGCTGGAATAAGCTGCAAGAGAATTGTTGAAAGGCTTTCTTTGCTTGGGGAAAATGCGAACAGCATTAAAGGAATATTTGTAACTCACGAACATACCGACCATACTAAAGGAGTGGATGTATTGGCTAGGAAATTTCATATACCTGTTTTTGCGACAAAAGGCACAATAGATAATTCTTTTTTATGTTCAGATGAAGATTTGATAAATGAAATAAAAAATGACGATATTATAAAGCTAGCCGGATTGGAAATAGAAGCTTTTTCCAAGCCCCATGATGCCTCAGACCCGGTTTCATTTGCAATAAGAAACGGCAAGATGATTTCCATATTAACAGATGTAGGGCATGCTTCTAAAAATGTGATTAATGCAGTGAGAGATTCAGATTTTCTTGTCTTAGAATCTAACCATGATTTAAAGATGCTTCGGGAAGGCCCTTATCCTTATTTTGTTAAAAGGAGGATAGAAAGTGATATAGGGCACTTTTCTAACTTGCATTCTGGATTGTGTGTTTTAGAGCATGCAAACAGTAAACTGGATAATGTAATGCTGGCGCATTTAAGTGAGATTAACAACACTCCTTTACTGGCTTTAAATACCTTTAACTCTTTAATGAAAGAAAGGCTGGACTTAAAGCCAGAAATTTCTCTTTCATTAAGAAGTTCAACTGAATTGTTTAATGTATAATATATTTTTCAATAGTAACTTTTAAATATATGCTTTGATATAAGCAGGTATGAAATGGAATGCGTTCAATGTGGTTTCTCCTGCAATAGATAAAACCGGGGAGAGAATTTTTCCTTTTCAGTTTGGGGAGTGGCTTAAGCTCACTATAATCTCTTGTTTGGCTGCAGGCAGGAGAGGCGGATTTAATGGCGGAAGCGGAGGAGGCGGGGGAAGTGGCAGCGGAGGCAGCGGGAGTGGAAGCGCAGATTTAGAAAATTTTAAAAGCCAGGTGAGGGAATTTATAAGAAATTACTGGATTTTTGGAGCATTAATCTTTTCTGTAATCTTTGTTATTGCCACTATTTTAAGCTATATCTCGAGTGTTTTTACATTCATATTTATTGATTCGCTAGTTGAAAAAAAGGCAAGATTCACTTTTTCTAAAAATCATTCCAAGGGAGTTTCTTTATTTTTATTCAAATTTGTAGTTACAATTATTACGCTTTTGATTATTGGAGGGCTGGCATTTCCTTATGTTTATAATTTTATGGCAGGAAATCCAATATTAAGCTCTGTTGGCATACCCTATATTGTTTTTTCAATAATCGCTTTGATAGTTTATCTGATTCTTTTGTGGATTGTATTCTTGTTTTTATATGACTTTGCAGTGCCTTACACTTATGCCAAGGGTACTTCAATCAAGTTCTCTTTAGGGCAGATTTGGGGAAAAATCAGGGAAAACCCCTTGGAGGTTTTTGTATACTGGCTGGCAAGGCTGGTTTTGGGGATTGCTTTAGCGATTATTGCTGTAATTATTGCAATTTTGGTCTTTATTGTTTTTGCCCTTATAGGATTGCTAATTTTTGGAATTGGATTCTTGCTGTATAAACTAATTGGGGGATTATTATTTTTCATAATTCTCGGAGTTATAGTAGGCATTATCCTCCTCGCAGTATTTTTGATTGCTATCGGAATGTGCCTTCTTCCATTTACAATATTTTCCAGGTATTTTGAACTGCTAAATTTTGAGCAGCTAACTGGCATCAAGCTTTTTAAAACTAGTAAGGCTGGCAAGATGGCAAGAAAAAATGGAAAGTAAAACAGGCTCGGTTTTATCTTTAATAGGCGGAATTTTATGGCTGGTTATTTCCATAGCCCTGATTGTCGCTGCGCTGGTGGCAGTAATAATGTCTGCTGACAGCGAGTCTAATGGTATTATCCTTGGAGTAATTTTGTTGGTAATAGGGGTTTTATTTGTCATTTATGGCGCATTGGGTGTTAAAGCTGGCAAGTGGATGAAAGAAAAGAGTACAGTTAAAAAAGGGGGGTTAACAGCATTAATTGTCGGGATATTGGGATTGAATATACTTACGATTATAGGGGGGATTTTAGGATTAGCTGATTCAAAAAAGGGATAATTATAGAATATTTTTCTTTGGGAGTATATTGAAGATATTGTAAAAATTTATAGGCATATTTTTCTTGTTTTTTGGATGGGAGTCTTGTCTAGAAAAGAATTAAGAGACTATTTAGAAGCTGCTAAGCAGAGGATTTGCGAAAAATACGGCGAATTCACAGATAGAACCATAAGAGAATTTATTGAGGAAGGTTGTGCAGAGGGATTTCATGATAATTATTTTAGAGAGCATCGCTTAGATAGATAATCTTTACAACTATAAAATATATTTCTTCTTATAATTATGTTTTTAAAGAAGACTCTGTTTGATGGGAAATGGCAAAAAAAGGTGCACGAAATATTATAAAATCTGTACTTTATGAGTTAGAAAGAATGCCTGATGGTAAGAAGTTGGAGAGATTGGCTCGAAAACAGGGTCTTAAGCCTAAGGAATATGCTAGAGGTGTTAATGCCAGAAGGAAAGTAAGCTCTAAGAGGAGTACTGGGGCATTTTATACTGCCTTGTTTGAAGCGCTGTATAGAGATAAAATCTTGGAAAGAGCAAGCATGCCATTATTCAGAGAGCCAAGCACTGGAGAATACCATGAAGTTGGCTTTCGGCCTGATTCGCAAGTTGGTGGAGATTCAAGAAATACTTACATTGAGGTTAAGGCAGTTTCAGTTTGGATAGGGAAACCCTTTTTTGGCTATAGTCAGGTTACCAATAGTATTGCTGCTCTGTTAGAAGATAATGGCGCAGAAGTGATGACTGCTATCTTTAGATACGGCAAAGGTCATGAAAGCCCTTTTTTAGGGAAGTGCAAGAGAAAAGAAGAGGGAAGACATATTTGTGACAGCAGATGTTTGGTTAAAACCTTAAGCCATCGTACTCGAGATTTATTGATTGTTCCTCATAATCTTCTTGTTTTTCTTTTGGCTGTTTCTAAATCCGAGAGAATGGACCAAACCCGTTCAAACAGCTCGCGTGATTCTGAATATTATAGAAGGCCTTATGGAAGCTGGATTACAATGCTTCATGAGGGTTATCAGCAACCAGAAAAGGTTTTTCAAGGAATCTTTAATTTTAAGACAGCGAAAGAGAAGTCGCAGGGGGCTAACAGTGTGAGGACTACTTTATTGAGAGTAGGTTATGAAGAAGGGTTTGACTTAGCTGATTTTCATCTTGAAGATTTAGAAGCCAATCAGAGAACATTGGGAATAGATGAAAATGGGAGGGAAATACCAAAAGAAAGAATTTATTGCAGGAGCGCCAGAGGAATTCCTATTTATAGAATAAAGCCCTTTACTATAACAGAATATAGGAATCCAGATGGAAGAAAATGGGTTGAAACAATGAGAAAGAAATTAGGTCCTTTGATTGAATTATTGGATATAAAAGGGCAATATGACAGGGTTGTTGAGAGAAGGGCGATTCAGAGAGCTGACATTACTGAAATTCCTGCTGCTGTTGATGGAATTCCTATTTAGAGAATAAATTCCTGCTATTTTTTCTGTTATCCTGGTTAAGAATGAGAGTTGTGAATTTTTTATCTGCTGTTGGTTTTGTTTCGCATCCTATGGAGCAGTTTCCTAGGCAATAAAGCGAGTTATTTTTTTTACAACAATAAGAGCCTATTGCCCAGAAAGCATCATTTAATTCAATTGGAGAAAACTTTTTGTTTCTTATTATTTCTTGATAAAGTTTTGAAAGAGGCTGGACAAGCAAGTCATGCCTTATTTTATAAGCTCCTTTAACTTCAATAACCCCTGTTCCGTAGCTTATTCTGACAACATGCCTGTCTGTTTTTATATTGCATTCTTCAAGAGGAAATTCCCAGATTCCTGCCCTAAGGTAATTTTTAATTAAGAGCCAGGACATTTGCTCTTTATACCCCCTGAAACGTGAGATGTTTTTTATTGTTTCTTCTACTGTGTCTGCCTTTAGTTTCCTTGGGTCTCCCTGGAATTTTTCTTCAAGAGTTCTGGAATTTTCTACCCAGGTTTTTACTGGCTGTCCGAATACTTCTTTTCCTGGTTTGGGTTTTGCAAAATTTTTATCTAAAAAACATCTTATGTACTCTGGAAGAAGATTAGGCAGTTCAGAAAAATCCAGCAGTTCTGCCATTTCTCTGCATTTTTTGTAAACTACTCTGGATTCCCTTCCTCTGTCCAGAGAAACACTATAAAACAGGTAAATTGCGTGCTGTAAGCTGCCTCTTTTTATTCCCTCTGGAATAATTGCGTCTGGAAATAGGTCAGGAATAGAGAAAGGATATGCTCCTTGTTTTTTCATTTCAAGGACTTTCTCGCATAACTCAACTCCTTTTTTATAGTTTGTTGTTATTTGGATTGAGTTTGAGTTGGGCATAAGATTAAACTCTGTTCATGGTATTTAAAAAAGATTGTTTTTAAAAGTATATTAAAGAATAACAATAAATTTAAACTGGCTTCTTAAAGGGATTTCATGAAAACCCGGGCAGAATCTCTTACTATATCCCATGGAGGAAAAGGGGAGGCAGTCAGAAGAAGGCTTCCTGATGGAAGCATCCAAAACATCTGTGAATGCTGGCATAATATTGATGGTTCAAGAGGATGTATTTCTCAGGTCCCTGTAGAGCTATTGTTAGAGGCAGTTGAAAATAATGGAGTTTACTCTTCAGGAAATTTTTTTGCCTATAAGCGGCAAGGGCGGTTAGAAGATAAAAAATGCCGGTATTGTTATGGAAGAGGGATTAATAACGGGAATGTAAGGCCCAGAGAAGTTAATAAAAAAACGAGGGAAAGTTTTGAGGGGTATGAACCGGAGTTTGTTAGATGCGGGAAATTTACAGATTTGGGGCATCCTTATTATTATCCCACAATTGAAGGCCTAATGAACTTATGCGAAGAGTTTGGAACCGGAATGATTTTCACAACAAAAATGCTCCCTTTTGGGCTGGCTGGAGCAGAGCGAGCTGCACACTATTCCAGAGGGAAAAATGATGCTGTTGCAAGAATTGCAAGACGGTCTGGCATGCCTTC
>Ga0154703_181_pt14 | contig 10211 bp, 5 predicted proteins | sample Rifle2008BG13ft_FD_105563 | JGI IMG/M metagenome (GOLD analysis project Ga0154703, IMG submission 105563) | Candidatus Pacearchaeota archaeon RBG_13_36_9
GAAACATTTTTGCATCCAATTTCGCATTCCAGATTCTCAGTTGTATTGACAATAAAAAAAGCGAACTTATCTTTATTGGACTTAAAAGGCTCTAGACTCAAAAGAGAACCCCCTCCACTGATTAATTTTTTGGCATCTTCCTTAAAATCCTCATAGTGGATGTAACCGTATGGGAGAAAAACAAAATTAATCTGTTTTCCGTTGTACTCTCCCAAAATAAGCTCGCATCCCGGCTCATTAACAAGAAAACTGGCAAGAAAATCCTGAATGCCCTCTGCCTTGACCTCGTACCTCCCTGCCTGCTTGTCTTTTGAGTCAAAATAGCCGCCATAAATGCCATCGCTAGGCTCTCCATCAAAGTGATTCCCATCGTCATAAACATTTATCTCGCCTGCATAGTCTCCTTTTTCCACATTTAGCCTCAATTCCTGCTGCTCTCTTTTCTCAAGATATCTTGCCCTTACAAAAAATAAAGTGCCTAACTGAGAAGATTCTGGCATAACTTCCACATTTATATTTCCAACCTTGCCAGGCATAGGCACAGCGCTTACAACATTCCTCATCTCAACAACTTTCCAGACAAAAACACTTCCAGAAATAATCATAATAACGCTAAGAGTGATAACTACCACCATCTTTATTGACATTGCCATAAGCTACTAAAGAAATAATGTTTTAAATAGATTTTGATTAAAAAAATCAAGCAGAATTAATTTTATCAAAAAGTCCTTTTAATGCTTCCCTGCCAGAATAGCTGCTCAAGAGTCTTCCATTCTTGTAATAAACATTAATCTTTTTGGTATTCTCAAATGAATAAGTTACTATTTTTTTTAATCCTTCTTTATAATTATCCTTTACACCAGAAAAATCTCTGAGAAATCCATCATACCCTCCAATTGCTACTTGTTTAGCAGCGCCTAAATGCAAATCCTGAAACTCTACGAATACCAAATTAGCGAATTTTTTATCCGCCCCAATCCAATTTGCCCCATCAGCAACTTTCCAAGAAGAACCTTCATACTTAAAATAAAAATTATACATTTTTTCATGCTCAAAAACAACACCTTCAACAGGCCCTTTAATCCAATCTTCTTCTTTTATTGTTAGTTTATCCGCACCAGTTACAGCAGTACTGGTTCCAGTAGTTGTAGTTCCACTTGAACTTGCTGCAGAATCTACAAATGAAGTTACAGGCATTAGTTGTTCAAAAGTGGCTGTTTGTCCATCTTCAACTCTTCTCCAAAGATTATCATAATCCTTTACCCATACCTTTCCATCTTTTCCAGTAACCTTTGCTCCAATTTGATAATTGCTATCTGCTTGTTTAACTTCAACTGTCTGGCTCTCTGGAGTAGGATTGCTTGCCTTTGGTTCTTCTCCTTTTAATTTCTCAGCCACTTGCCTGTATAGCTCTCCTAACAGCAACAGCCCTCTTGCTTTGTAAGAATTGCTTGTGCCTAATTCTGAAAGCTCCTTGAATTTATCCTCTGTTTCCTTTATTGCAGCATCTGTAGCTGTTATTTTTGCTGCTTTCTCGTCTGCTGTGGCATCTGCTTTTAACTCTGGTATCCCTTTAACTGTGCTTGCAATAAGCGCATCTCCTGTAGAACTTGTTTCCTTTGAGCCTTCATAAGTCAAAGAATCCATGCTGCCTATCTTGCTTGTATCAACACTATCAAGTACCTGGCTCTCCAGCTCCTTATTCTTTATTACATCTTTAACAGACTCTGTATCCAGCCAGCATCTTAGAGTCTTGTCATCGCAGTATCCAACATCTTTCCACCTGTCGAAAGTAGAATTCGTTGTGTCGTACTCCCCTTTTGCATTAACCTGCCTTCCTGGATTATAAGTAGAACACACTCTGACAATTCCCTGGTTGTACAATTCAGGCTCAACAACCTCCTCTGCTCCTGCCTGCACGTTTGGCTGCGCAAGGCTGTACAAAGAAGGAGTGCCTGCAACACACTCTTTGCTTGTAGTTATGTCCTGCTGCGCCTGCTCTGCAGCATACTTGTCTGAGATATAATCCACAGCAAAAGAAGTGGATACTTTCCCAAACCCGCACTCGTCCTGCCCGTTGATCTTTATGCATAACTGCTTGTATCCAGAAGGAGCTGTGAAATCCTTTGCCTCATCCACTGTTTCGCCTGCTGGAATATAGCCCTGTGCATAAGGGACAATGTAGTAAGTTGACTGGTAAGTATATCTGGTTGCAAACTCCTGAGAAATGTCTTTAAGATAAACAGTATAATAAGCTCCCCGGTCTTTTCCAGCATAAATGTGATAATAGACTTTATAGTGGGAAGTTGGATAAGGCGTTGCAGTTGTCAGAATATTCTCGTCAAACCAGGCGTGATACTGCACAGGAGAGTCTGGCTCTGTCAATAAATCTAGGTCTGTAGGATATCTTGTTGATATAAAAGACTTGCACATCTCGGTTCCAGCCTCTTCTGTTGAGCGCATCTGGAAAGCTTTCATAGAATTTACAGAATACTCATTAGTGAAATAATCAATGGACTTCTGAGTGTTATCCCAGGCGCTCTGCGCTGTTAAATACTCTCCCCCACCTCTTGCTCCCTGCCCCATGAAGCTCTCTACCAGCCTTGGAACAATTACATCAAAAAACGGAACCATCTGCCTCCAGAAAAACTCGCATAAGTAAATGCTTTGTATCTCATCACATATCCCTATTGTTTTTCCTGTTGTCAAGCTCTCATTTAAACAGTCTCTGTGCGATTTCAAAATGCTCAGATATCCTTCAATTCCTGCATGAACTCCAGATAAGCAGACAGGAATATAAATTCCCTCTTTCAAATTAGGCAGGCATAAAACCAGGCTTCCTATAATCCCTGTCTGGATTACATTATCTACAGGGAATGTGCCGCCTAAATCACATCTTGATGCAGGGCATATCACAGGGTCACATACATTGAACATGATATTACAGTCCTTAGGAGACATAAAGTCTGTGCATTTTCCTCCGCTGCCTGAAAAAGAAATTCCAGTTCCATACTTCTGCCCGTTAATATAAGCCTCTTTCTTGCCATAATATTTGGAAGCTTCTACAACTGAGTTCTTTGCCATGGCAACAAGGCTCCTTGACTGGGTTGCATCTAATCCAGGGAATCCAAGCTCATCGCTTATGCCATTATAATACCTGCATATATCATCTGCATTTCTCTTAAATTCAATGTTCCCGTTAGGCCCAACATTGCAGATGTAAAAGTTAGCAATTTTCCCTGACTCATCATAGGGCTTTCCAAATCCAGATAAAACATATTCCATCTCAGCATACCACCCATTCTGCACATCAAACGGAACTTCAGCAGGCAGCCCTTTGTAAGGAGCCCTCTCAAAATATTTTACAGTTAATTTTTCAGGATTTTTTATTTTGTTCTCGTATGCTTTTGCGTCTGTCTTGACAAACCTATTTGCCCTGTTCTGAGACAGGTAGGATATTACTGCCTTGCCAACAGGAGACTCGGCAGAAATTGCATTGCCATTTCTGTCATACATTTTTGTGCTTGCATCTCTAGTATAAACTCCATCGCTCTCTGGGTCTTTTACCTCTATCAAAACAGGCTGTCCGCCTAAATCCCCTATATCATACCCCCCCGTACCTTCCTTTTTAAAGTTAGGAGGCACAGTTGTTGCAACAAGCATAGTTCCTGATGTAATTGATTTGTTCTTGGTATTAATTGTGTCTCCACTTTTTACCTGGTAAAGATTCGCCCTTGTTGTGCTGTCTCCATCCAGATAAGTCATTTTCATGCCAAGAGCCTGTATGTTTTTTGCTGCATCTGCTCTTGCTTTTTCCTCATTGTACCTGGCAAGAGCTTCTGTCTCTGTCCTGTTCAATTTATCAAAAACTGCATCACTCATCTCAGTACTTATACTTCCACTTCTGGCACAGTTTAATGTGTAAATCTCCTTTGTAGCATCAAAGCCCAGGTTATCGCAGCTTTGCCCGTTTTGTAACTGGCAGTTAATGGAGCTCCTGAAATTGCTCTCCATAAGCTGCCTGTCTTTTACATACCCCTCAATATCCAAAATATCTGTTCTTTCAGTAATTCCGCTTCTTGCCTGCCCCAGTTTATCATTGGTATTTTGAATGCATTTGGCATATGCAGCTACGTCTCCTTCTACCTCAGGATTTTTATCAAGAAGGCATGCCTGAATGTTATAATATCTTCCTTCATTAACCATTTTCTCGCAATAATCGTTCCATCCTCCTGACATAGTCATTAGTTCGTTTCTTGCCATTGCCTCTCCTGAAAATCCAGTTACAAGATTCTTTGCAGTGAGTATTGCAGAAGTTGCAAAGCATGCTCCCTTTAATCCCTTGACAACTTTCCCAAGCTTCTCGTTAATATCCTCCCATTTTTTAATGCTTTCTTCAATGTTTTCCATCATCTCTTTTGTTTTTTCAGGCGAGAGTTTAATGCCCCGTTTCTCAATCCCAATCTTAAAGGAAAAATTAGTATAAGCTCTAGGCCCTCTTACCTCAGAATCCAAAACAAGCTTTGCCTGTTTTTCAACATCAATATTCAGCAATCTCACAGTATTTGCTCCTAAAACAATCTCCTCTTTTTTGTCTGTCTCAAGAGTCTCTTCTTTGTTTACTATTGCAGCAACAGTGCCAACAGCAGGCTTGTTATATAGCAGCTCAACTTTATTATCTTCAATATTGGTTACTTGTAGTGTCTCGCCTGCTGATGTAGAGGCAGTTGAAGTTGATGCCGGGTTAATTGTAGGAGTTCCTTCAAAATATGTTTTGTATTTTTCTGAAACTACTGAAAAATCTTCTCCCGGAAGCACGGCAATTCTCATCCAAGTTACACCCGCCTGAGCTAAATTTAAATTAGAGTCCGCCTTAAGAATCTCATTACCATTAGAGTCATAGTAAATAATTTGAGAGCTAACAGTATGGGTCATACTTGTCGAGTCCGCAGTAATTGCTTCAGAACTTTTCTCGGTAACAGATGAGACTAAATATTCTGTTCCGCCTTTAGTTATAACCGTCCCGGCAATAGGGAATCCCAATCCCTTTAGTGCAACTAAGCTTAATGATTTAGTAGGTATCCCTTCAACCCACCCAGTTATTCTAGAATTCGTTTCTCCGGCCTTGCCTATCGGATATATCTCATCCTTTCCTAATCTTTCCTGCACTCCATTTATCATTAAATCCACTCCAAGAGTGTCTTTTGTCGGCCTCTTGAATCCTAAAACTGAGACAAAATAACTCCCAGCTCTTAAATTGACAATTGCCCTTGACTCTTTTGTATCATATCTTTTAAGAGAGTCTATTCTCTGCTGAGTCAAACTTGTCCAGGAAGAGTCAGGATAGTCTGCCCTTAACCTTGAATAAAATTCCTCTCTTTCTTCGACCCTGCCGAACAGCTCTGCAAGAATAGCAGCCTTAGAAAGAGCTTCTGCAGCATAAGGCTCAAAGTAATCATCATCCAATCTTTTTTCCTGCGGATAAAAGTCAGCCAGGTCCTTATAGCTTTGGATTGCCTTCTGGTAATAAACATAAGCTGGCTCATCTTCGCTGTATTCTTTGTTCTTAAGGCTCTCTACTTCACCTAATTTTATTGTATAAGCTGTAGGAGAGGAAGTATCTAATTTAATTGGCATAATCTGTCCATCTGTCTTTTCACCAATTAAAACTAAAACATTGGCTGCTGTAATTACATTTTTGCTCTCCACAACTCTCCTATTATACTCTGCAATAATCGCTGTCTGTATTTTTCCCTTTAATATATCATCAGTTGAACCTCTGTTGTTTTTATCTGTAACTACCTTATCCACAACAGAAAACAGCTCTCTTTCCTGGAATGCTGTTGCTGTCTTAACCCAGGGGTCTGAAACAATAACTGCAACAGGCTTTGCAACCTCCCCATTTTTTAAGGTGCCAGAATAAGCAAGATAGATATTCTGCCCTGAAACTATCTCCTTTCCAATGCTATACTCCCCCTCAGGCTCTGTACCTACAGCTAAATTGACTTTTCCATAGCTCAAAGACAGGTCAAATTTCCCATTACTTACAGGGCAGCTTATGCTTACTTTCCCTCCTGAATCACTCACCTTAATTTGTCCAACTGTACATTGATTATCCATAATCTTGTCTCCATTGGATACCCAAATTGTGTCATCTCCGATCTGCAATAATGCAGTCTCAACCGGAGCATCTATGTTCTCTAAAGTTACCTTCAATCCAGCTGCGCAGTAAAACCCGCCAAGATAAATTGGGGCGCTTGTTTCTCCTTTCTTGAGAGTCAGCGTGGCTTCTTTGGTGTCAAAATCCCTGTAAACAGAAACAGTTACCCTGTCTGGCTCAATTGATTCTGTCTTCAGATAGCCCTTGCCGTTCCAAAAGCTGTAAAACTTATAGTCTCTCAGCCAGTCTTCCTCTGGAACTTCAGAAACATAAAAATTAGTCCTTCCTGTTCCCAAGGCGCTCTCAACATCATAGTCGATTATAGCTGTTAAATTCCCCTCAATCCAGTCAGGCATGTCCTTCTCGTTAGGGGTTCTTTTCAGGCTGACAACGAAATATCCTATATTATCATCAATCGGAGTGTCTGCAATATTATTCCTCTGCATTAAATTATATCTCGGAGGGAAATAAGTTACGCCTGCAACCCCTTTTGGAGGAGTTCCCAGAAATCTTATTGTTTTGACTCTTGAAACATCTATCAAGGGATTTGTCTGAATAAGCATTATTTTGCAGAAGACAGGAGCATTCTGCTCTTCCAGCAAATCACTTCTCACAACGGCAGGCTGGCATCCTCCAGGCAGTACCTGCACAATAAAGTCCTGCCTGTTTCTGCACACGTCACTGTCAAAATCTGACCAGTAAACGCTAGGGGAAGTCCACCCAGCAACGCTATAAGTTCCTGGCTGATAAGACTGAACATTAACAGAAGAGCCTATTGTCTGGTAATTTCCGGTTGTAGAAGGAGTATAAACTCCCACCTGGGCACTTACAAGCAACACACTCCACGCTATAGTAATCAAAGCAACAAATTCCATTGCTCTTAGTTTCTTATTTTTTTTCATCTTATCCGAATTGTATATCTAAATTTTCAGTCTGAATTTTATTGTAATTTTCTTGCAATTCCTCTACTTCAGTCGGCTTTCCAAAATTTGTGGCATCTATCCTGAGCCTGCCTGACTCAAGCTCTGATTCTGTGACATAATATTTTTGTGTCCCTCCTCCTGAAACAGCAAAGCTTACCACCTGCTCTGGAATCTCCAGAGTAAAACACTTCTCCTCTGTTGCCCCAAACATTGCAGAAATTCCAGACTTGGCAACATCTATGCACTTTTCTGTCTTGCTTCCGGCAAGGGCAATAGTAGAGTTGGCATAAACATAAACTCTTACCTCATAATCCCCTTCTGTCATCTCTATGTTTTTTTGCTCAGGATAAACAACAGTTGTAACCTCCTCTCCTGAATTTTCTGTGAAAGTAACAATGGCATATTCTTCACTTAAGCTGCTCCCCTCTTTGGCTACTTCAAGCTCCAGATTATATTTCTTATCCAAAACTACAACTGCCTCTCCTACAGTTACAGTGCTCTGCACAAGTTTTGCTGTCTTATATCCCTCTGCCTCTGCAATTATATAGCCATTAACGCACTGCGGGAAACTTGCTGTAAGTACAGCATCCTGCCCTTCTATTATGCTATCACCAACATAACAGCTAGTATCAAAACATTTGTACTTTATAGTAGCAGGAACCGGGTCTAATTGGGTATTATAAGTGTAAACTTTCATTTCAGTAAGCTTCTTTTCACACAATTCTGGCACAACTTCCGGCAATCCTTCCACATCTGGCGCCTTTCTGGGAGTGTTTTTATCAATTATAACTGCTACCGGAAACTGGAAAATTTCCTCTCCATCATAAATCTGTATTAAAACAGGATAGGAAAAATCATAGACAAAATGATAGGGCACATAGCAAAATCCCAAAATGCCGAGCCCTTCCTGCAGTCCAACTGGCTCTGCCATTAAAATGTTGCTTTCGCTCGGCCACACCTCAAATTTCATGGGCCAGTTTCTCAGATAGAGAAAATTAACCTCTTCTTCCACTCTCTCGCCTAAATCCTGGACAAAATACTTGTTTTCTTCTTTCCCTAAATTATAATAGTCTCCCTTAATTTTTATTGCCCTGGTATTTGCCTCAAGAGCCTGGGTAAGATTCTCTCTTACAGCTGCCTTGGACCAGATTTTAGGGGCACATCCAAGATCACTTCCATCAACTGGCGCATAAAGCCTTAAAATATCCACCCCATAGTTCTCTAAAAATTCAGTTTCCTGTTCCTTGTTATAAATCTCGCTGGCAAGCCCATAAAACTTTCCTAATTTTGAGTCCACCTCTACCTTATGCTCGCTCTTTGTTCCTCTGCTGTCTTCAAAAGAAACTGCTAAGGGCATTGTTACATCCACGTTTATTTTCGTGTCCTCTATTGTTACTGCAGTATCAATGTCCCCTTTATCTACTGTAAATCCGCTCTGCTCAAACTCTGAAAAGCTGCACTCGTCTATTCTTTCTATAAGGTACAGCCTCAATTGCTCTTCCATTTTTTTCTTGCTCGGTATCTGCTCCTTAACTATTCCGTTTCCTGAAACATAATACCAATAAGGAACTGCCCCCATAAAGTCCAGTTGCGAGGAAAAGGGCATGTAATCGCTTCCAGGCTCAAATTCAGGAAGTTCAAGATAACCGGCTTGGGAGCCTATTGTAAGAGCAGCCATCCTGGTCTCTTCCTCGATGCAGCTCGAGAAATAATCATAAACAGGCCTTACTTCTTTAGGAGTTGTAGAGATTGTAAAGCTGCCTCTAAACACATAAACCAAGATAATAGCTGCCACTAAGAATATAGCAATTATTATGAAGATTGCCAGGCTTGCAGCCTTCTTGCTCTTAACATTAATCTTTTTTAGTCTCTTTATCATCTTTTTTAACCATTTTTCTTATGAGCGACATGATTTCTGTATTGATGTCTTTCTCTATAGAAGCCTTAAACTTCTCCCACAATTTTTCATCTTCTATTAAAAGCAGGTACTTTTTCATCTTACGCTCTTTTCAGCTCCTCTTTTTTCTTGTATTTTTATATGCTAGAAGGTATATAAACCTTTCTTAGTTACTAAGTAACTTAGTTAGTTAGTAAGTAAAAGGAAAAGGAAATTGGAAGATTAAAAGAGGTATATTTTCTGAATAATCTATCTTAATATCTTAATCTGTGCCTGCAAAGGGAAGTTCGTCTATAAGTCTATACTTATAGCCCTTATAATCAAAAGAAAGCCTATTAGATCCATTATGCACTCCGAGTAGGCAACTTTCATAAAATACATATTTTGCCTCGTCTGGCAATCTAATCCCCCTCCCTATACAGGAACGGTCTAAAGTTATCTCTACCTCAAGGGGAGCAAAGCGATCTGAGGACACCCTTGTAACCTTGTATAAACATTCCCAAAGATCTACTGAAGCGTTTCTCATTTTTAGACCTTCTAAAGTATCTCTGGGTAGAATTTTTATGCTATCTTCTACTTTTCTTATAATCTCTGTTAAATAAGTATTACTAACAAAACCCCCAACTCCCAATATTAAAGATTGTTTGTATTTTCCTCCGAGAGGACCATCTGACATTACTTCCTTTTCCCTCTCAACAGGAATAATTGAAATACCTTCTACTAAGTAAGGAATTTTCTTATGCCCTATTTTCATAACTCCCCTACTAAAAGCTGAATTTGCAATTCTTTCTAAGTTTTTCGCTTTTCTTGTTTCGTTTTTCATTTTCATTACTCTGTATTTTATTTATTTAATAGTAGTATCAAATTGAAATATTTAAAACTTTTTAATAATACTTTTTGTAAAAACGCAATATTTAAATACTTAATTGAAATTATACAAAATATGGAGAAATTAGACAATTTTGACTTGAAATTAATTGCAGAATTAGAAAATGATTCAAGACAGAGTTTATCTCAAATAGCAAAAAAACTAAGGAGCTCGCAACAGGTTATAAGTTATCGGCTACAATCTTTACAAAAAAGAGGGATAGTGAGTGGCTTTTACACGTTAATAAATTTCACAAAGCTGGGCTATACTAATTACAGGACAATGCTCCGCCTGACAGACATTAGCGAGGAAAAATTCAAGGAGATTATTTCTTATTTAATGAAACAACCAACTGTTTTATGG
>Ga0154703_157_pt2 | contig 10203 bp, 15 predicted proteins | sample Rifle2008BG13ft_FD_105563 | JGI IMG/M metagenome (GOLD analysis project Ga0154703, IMG submission 105563) | Candidatus Pacearchaeota archaeon RBG_13_36_9
GATGATTAAGGTTATAAAGAAAATCAGGGGAAAGCTTATTCCAACATAAGTCTTATAAGTCACTTTCTTGACATTCAAAATTATCTTGTCCAGAGTAAAGGAAGCTGCTTGCAGGACAGATGCTCCTATTGGAAATATTAGCGACATGCTTAGTTCCTCTTTTGAATAAACTACTAAACCAAAGAGAGGTTTTAAAGCTTTTTCTTTGAGAAAAAATCTATATTTGGAAGCAGTAAACTTTAAAAGAGTGTTTTATTTAGGATAATTAAGTCTCGGTAGCTCAGCAGGTTTTTTTAACCAGAAATGAGTTAAAGACTGTAAAGAGCACATGGCTGTTAACCATGGGGTCAAAGGTTCGAGTCCTTTCCGAGTTTTGTTTAAAAACAAACGGAAAACGTAGGACTTTTATCAGGGGCTTTTACCGAGGCCCTTTTCTTTTTCAGAGAAAAGTTTATTCTTTTGGCTTTTTCTTTCTAGTCTTTTTTATCTTTAATCCTAAGTCTACATTAAGCTCATGTTTAGTCCTGCTTCTGGCTTCTTCAAGGTAGGAATAGGTTTTTGCCTGTTTCTTGCCTCTTATTAGAACTTCAAGCGCGGTAATGGTTGTTCTTATTTCATCTGCGAATCCAATAACCCCTACTGTATTTTCATGCACTGCAATAAAGCAGTCCCCTAAACTTTCTATTGTTTGCTTAGTTTTTCCATGGGTGCCTATTATTCTCCCCCTTATTCTTTCTAAATCATGTCTTGGAGTGATATTTTTTATGTATATTTTTTCCAGAATAAATCCCTCTTGGGTCAAGAGAAGAGCTTTTGTTGCTGTGAAGCCAAGAGTCATTGCTTCAATTACTTGTATTGCGAGATATTCATCTTCTGCTTCTCCGTTGACATAAAGCATATGGCCTTTACAAGATATTTTCACATTTAGCTCTTTTTGTAGATTTTTCTTTTCTTTTAGTATTTTTCCAATAGCCTCACAATATATTTCTTGCATAGTAAATTATGGGATTTAAAGATTAAAAAGTTATTGTTTTTTAAAAGATAAATGCTAGAACTCTGCTCATTCTGACACTTTCTATTGATACCTTAGATACTAAAGTGTCAGAATTCGCCTTCAACATCTTTTAGATATCCTTTTCTTTTCAGCCAGGATATGGCCGCTGGATTATATTTGAATAGGATATCTGCTTTTTCATTATCAAATTCCCAGGGTTTTACTAATACTACATCCCCTTCCCTAAGCCAGAGTTTTCTTTTCAGCCTTCCAGGCACTCTGCAATTCCTTGACTTTCCATCTAGGCATCTTACCATCATTCTGCTTGCTCCAAGCCGCTGGTCCAGTATTCCAAGCACTTCTCCCTGTCTTGGGAGCTTTACTCTAATTGGCCCTTCTGGATTTTGGCTCTCTTGATTTTGGTTATATGGCATGTTATAATGATAAAGGTTTAGTTTATAAAGGTTTAGTGAGAAAAAGCTTTTGCAAGCCCATATCCTATAGATTCACATAATGCAGATGGTCCTGCTCCTTTTAAGAAGCCGAATCCTACTCTCTCTGCTTGAAGAAGGCCTTCAATTATTTCCGCATCTTCTGGTTCATAACTTTTTGTATGTTCAGTATATGCCCCTGCAAAACCACTTGCTATTGAAAGTCCTGCTATTATCACGGGCTTAAGAATTCCGGGGGCATCACAAATTCCCTCATAAACACCTTCTGCTAGGGAAAAAAGTGCAATTGTTCCATATCCTATATATTTTCTAGCTTATAAAAATTAAAGCAATGTCAACGCTATAGGAATTCCTTGTATTTTGATTATCCCTTCTTTTTTGATTATCCCTGCTTTTAAGGCAAGTTCTACTGCTTTTTCCCCCACAATATTAAAGGTGGCATCTTCGGTTTTTTCGTCTTTCATTATTGCAAGAACCTGCTCTTCGCTCATTTCCTCTCCATTAAAGAATTCTCCTGAAAGATCTATCTGCCTTTTTTCTTCTTCAAACCTTTTTCCCATAAGTTCAGAATCACAGATAGCCACGACATTTCTATAAGAGTTATGTATCTTAAGATTCATACTAGTTCCTAGAAAACCCTGTTTTTAAAACTTTATAAAAACAGGCTTTTCTAATGTTCCCTATAAATAGAGCTAGCTTTAATTTATAGCCCGATTTGTTCGGCGCTCACAAATCTCGCACATTTGTCCCTTCAAATTTCCAAATTATATTGAGTATTAGCGAAAAAATCTAGCAGGAGGAGATTTTGGAGCGTGTAATATCTGGATATATAAATGAAAGTAGAAAGTTCTAATAAAAAACATTTTAAACAGAAAAAGCAAATAAAAATAAAAAATAAGCTTACTTTAACTTTTCAGCTTGCTCTTTTGAGAGAATTTTAGCCATATTTGTCCCGCACACTGTGCATTTTCCTCTTGCCATAAAGGTTCCGCGCGCTGTTGGGGCTACCTTAACATCTTTCATCTCTCTGTTTTCCTTACATCTCATACATCTTCCTTCTAATGCCATTTTTGTTTTCCTCCTTCTTTGATTTTTATTAAATTTATCATGTTTCTTGCGTTTTTAAAGCTTTGTTTTGGTTAAAATCTGTTTATTTTAGGTATCTATCCAAATACCTAATTTTTTTTAAGTGAGATTAATATGAAAGCGGGGGACCTTCAAAAAAATTATGCATCAAGAAGGCTTAAAATAATAAGAAGCTATTATGAAGGTCTTGGATCTGAGCCTGGGAAAAAAGCATTTTTAAAAGGAATTGTTGCTGTTTCCCGTATTACGCCAGAGGGCGAAAGATTGGAAACTTATCATTTAGGTGATAGATGTGTTGTTGATTATTTATGCAGGGAAATGGGGGCATTAGGCATGGACGAAGAAAAAAGCAAATTAATCCAGGCAGTTAAATCACGGCAATATTCAAGAGAGTTTCTTGATGGGATGGGTCACTTGAGCCACCAACTACAAAAAATAAGCTTAATATACTGTTTTAAATCTTAGCTCTTACAGAGTGTTTAGCTCCGCATGCTAAACAGTTAACAAACATAAATGCGTCTTGTTTTTTTAACTCAGTGTCTGGCTTTCCACATTCCTTGCAGAACACAAATTCCCTAACATACTGCTGTATTTTCTCGTTTATTTTTGTGGAGGGGATTTTTGTCTGTAATACTACTCTGTTTCCTTCAATTTTTCCGGAAGTGGCTAACTCCCTTAAAAGGTATTTCAAAACATGGTTTATATCCCTTCGAACATATGAGGCTATTTGCTGGACATTAGTTAAAATTGTTTTTGTTCCTTCAAAATGCCCTTCTATTTTAGGGACTTCAAACCTCTCTATTTTAGTCTCAACTGGCTTAATCTTCTTGTAAGCTTCCTCCAGCATTTGTTCGTAGGTTTCCATGAGAATTATTAGAATATGGGGTTTTTAAACGTTTTACTTTAAGTTTTATCCAGCGAGTTTAAAAATTCATTAAAAAGCCGGTCTAAATCTTTATCAAATACTCTTAAAAACGATTTATGGTAGTTGCTCTCTTTTGGATTTTTGATATAATAATCCATGAATAATAGAATATGTTTTATAGAATACGATTCCACAAGAAACTCTGTAAAATAAGCCTATAAGGGATAGCAGGGATAATCGCTTTTATAGTTTCTTCTTAAAAACCGATAGTTAAGATATCTTGCATCTTTAATATTGTAATCTTTTATCAGCTTCTTTAGTTGTTGTTTAGGTAATTTCAATTGAGAGTCTTTTGCAATATAACTGGCAAAGCCTTCAACCAGCCAATTTGGCTTAGTCAAAGGATATTTCTGGAGCCAGAAAATATGATTAAATTCGTGTATTATTATTTTTTTAACATCTTTTTTTGTAAATTTTCCTATTTTTTCAATCCAATTAACTGTTCTGAAAACCATCTTGTTTTTTTCAACAGAAGCAGTACTCCATTTATGGAAAACTTTAGCATGTTTGTAGATTTCAGAATAATTGGAACAAGAATAAACTCTGATTCTTTTTTTAAGGTGTATATTAAAAATTCGTGAATTTATCCTAATTGCTTCTTCAAACCATCTGGCTATATAATTGTCAATGGGTTCATTTTGAAAAATTGTTATGCTACCAATCTTTTTACTATATTCCATCTAAGAAAGAATGCAGGAAGGATTATAAATTCTTGTTTTAGTTTAAAATAGGGCTATTAATAGGAAAGAAATGAGCTTAACTGAAAGTGTAACAGAAGAAACTGAAAGAATAGATGCTCTTAACTCTCTTATAGGGCAGTTCAAACCTGGAGAGGGGTTAGATGGAGAATATGTTGGAGATGAAGACTCTGGAATTTTCCATTCACTTGCTTTATTAAGGATAGCATTAGAAGAAAATCTTTTAAAGGAAGAGAGCTGTAAAGCTATTTTCAGTGGAGAAAAGCCTTTTTATTCTGAGCAATTCAGGTTTTGTAAGCTTCCTGTTGGCGGGAGAGCTTATTATTTAATAAGAAATGGAGAGTGTTACAGAATAAAAATAAGAAATTTTTTTAAGGCTCAAGAGCCATTTGATATTTATCGTGATTGCGAAGGGATGGATAAGTTGGATTAAAAAGGGGGGTTTTTAATGGTTTGGTTTGGACAGCCCAATAAATTTTCTAAATTTTGGAAATAACTGAAATTAACATAGTTAAGATCTGTTCTTGTTTCAAGCATTCCTGCAATTATTCTATCGTTGTAAATTAATGCCCATAACTTATCATCAGATGCTGGATAGGAGGTATTCCCTGCAGTTATCTCTTCACGTGTCTTTGCTCCAAGATTGTAAATTTCTGTTTTAATATATCCTTTAGTTTTATCTTGAACTATCTTACTGGCTGTTAATCCGTCAACTATTGCTTTAAAGAATTCATCTTTTTTTTCATAAGCTGGCTGGCAATCTCCAGTATTATAAGTTATTGGGTTTGGGAGTTTCTACTCTTATTTTGTGTATGTCGTGTTGTTTTATTGTTGTCATTTAACCTAACCCAAATACCTTACTCTTCCAGGCCTTGGCTCATAAATCATGCCATCTTCCAGCATTTTCTTTACTTCCTGGTTGATTAATTCCGGATTTGCGTTTACTTCCAGGATGAGCTTTTCTGTATCAATTCCTTCACTGGCTTCTGCCTGCTTTATTTTTGAGAGTATTTGGTCTTTTAATGCAATTCGTTCGTTTGGCGAGATTGGCTGCTTTGGAATCAGCTTTTCTATTTCCAGCTTTCTTATTAAAAGATAACGAGGATCAACTGGCTTTATTACTTCTGGCAGGATATACAGTTCGTTATTGAAAACACGGAGCACTCCAATAACTGTTATTGTCTGCCCTTGGCCAATATTTTCAAAGTTCTTTACCTCTTCCCCAAAGGTTTTTAGATTTATTTGGCCTGTTGCGTCGTCCAGAGTTAAAGATGCAAACCTTTTTTCTCCTTCTGAAACATATTTATCAATAACATTGGCTATTACGTTCACCCTTATTATCTTCTTGTCGCCTATTTCCAGGAAATTAAACCTGTCTCTGCCATCAAGGTTAGTTATCTGGGGCTTGCCCTTAAGTATTTCCCCGATTCTTGCCTTATATGCAACTTCCCTTTTTCTTATTTCTGCCATTTTTATAAATTACCCATAATTTCAATAGCTTTTAAAGCTAATTCTTTTGTATTATCTAATATTTCATTGCTATTTTTAATATCTTCTGGTGAAAACCACTTTAATTCAGTATCTCTATCGGATTTTTCTAATTGTTTTCCGCCTATTATTTTGCCTATATAAGAAAGATTGATATGCTGATGTCCTTGTTTTATATCATCTAACTGGATATTAAAATTTTGTGTCAGGTTTCTATTTTTTAACTTTCCAAGGTCTATCAATTCTATATCGAGCCCGGATTCTTCTTTGGCTTCTCTTATTGCTGCTTCACAAGGGAGTTCATCTTTTTCAATATGCCCTCCAACCGGGATAAATTTTTTAATAAACTGGTGAAAGTTCAAAAGAACTTTTCCGTTATCAACTATGTAAACTGTAGAAACAAATTCTCTTGTTGGTTTTATTCCTTCTTTTTCCATCTTATACCCTTTGAACATAGCCTTTTCTTGGCTCAAATATATCCCCTGTCTGCTTTAATTTTTGGATAGAATCTTCAACTTCTTCTTTGGACATTTTTTCTTCGAGCTCTTTTTGCAGCTCTTCTATTGGTATAAGCTTCCCCATTCTGCCCTCAAGCCTTGAAATAGCTTCTCTTACAACTATTATTTTGCTTCGTTGGGAGGTGGAAACTCCTGTTGCGATTCTATCAATATCAAAAGTTTTGGTTTCCTGGTCAAATCCTACCTGCATCAGATAGTATTTTATTATGTTTATTGCCAGTTTGGCATCCTCTTTCATAACCTTTTTTCTAAGTTGCAGCTTGGCAGCAGCTTCGCTCAGCCTGATTAAAGCGTCAAGCTGCCTTGCAGATATTGGTATTGGCTTGACTACTCCTTCTGGAGCACCAGTTGGAGCATTCCTTAGGTTAACATAGAAATCCTTAATTTCCTTAACTGCTTCTTCTGTCAAAAGCGGCTGAAATCTTTGTTTTGCATAAGCTATATATTTTCTTAGCAGCTCTTTTTCTATTACCTGTTTCTTGCCCTCTTTCTTATGCTCGCGCAGTACATGGGAAGCTATTGCTTCGTCTTTCCCGCGGTCTGGCAGGTCCCTTAAGGTGAAAATGACATCAAACCTGTTTAATAGAGTAGGTGGCATGTCTATTTGCTGGGCTATGACTTGAAAAGGCTCAAATCTTCCGAGTTTTGGGTTGGCTGCTGCTAAAACAGAGGTCTCTGCTTTTAATGTAGCCTGGATATTTGCTTTTGTTATTGTTACTGTCTGCTGCTCCAGGGATTCGTGCATTGCGCTTCTGTCTTCAGGGCTCATTTTATCAATTTCGTCAATACATATCATCCCTTTATTTGAGAGAACCATTGCTCCTGCTTCCAATGCCCAGCCTCTCATAAACTCATCTTTGACAACCGAGGCTGTGATGCCTGCTCCCGATGTCGATTTCCCTACAACATATCTTCCTTTTGGGGCTATTGAGGCCATGAATTTTAGGCAAACGCTTTTGGCAACACCAGGGTCACCCACTAGAAGAACATGAATGTCTCCGCGGGCATCTGTGCCATCTGCCCTTTTCTTTTTTACTCCTCCGAACAACTGCAGGGCGAGAGTTTGTTTGATCTCATCATAACCATAGATACTTGGAGCAATAGAGCCTATTATTTTTTGGAATAGATTTTTATCTGCTGCCAGCTCTAGAATTTGCCTTTCGTCTTCTTCGCTTATGTCAAATTCATCAAAAGTTTCTTCCATTGGAATAATGTTGTTTGCTTCTATAGCTATATCGAATCTTGTTGATAAAGCTCCTGTCTGTAAAGGAACAGGAACTTCTTTTAGTATGCCTATAATCTTTATTCTAGAGCCGGGAGTGGCTCTATCTTCCATTTTTGGGTCTACGAGGTCCTCTTTCAGGAAGACTGCTACTCTTTTTGGCTGCTCGCCTCCAATAAGGCTTTCTGGGCTTTCTTCTATGACTATTCTTTGGGCATCTACCATCTGTTTGCTTACCAGTCTGAATTGCCCTTTTCTTCCGCAGCTGCATCTAGATGGCTCTTGGAACTTTTTGTCAATTTGAAGAACAGAGATAATTGTGCCGCATGAAGGGCATTCAAATTTTGCATTTATAACCTGCGGCCTTACGTCAGAAGCCTGCCTTACAATTCCTTCAATGGAGATTAGATGATTGAGATGCTGGGCTCTTATGTTTCTTACTCTTATTTCCTGCGAGTCAGGTATTGCCGAAAGCCTTACCCTTGGATTTTCAACCAGGCCAGATTCTTCCAGCGCAACTTCCATTACCTGGAAGACTTCTTCAGGGCTTGAAATCAAGGTTTCTGAAAGAGTATGAGAGAAAGAGGCAATATCATCAAAATCTATGAAGATTATCTTATTTCCAGACCTTATTGACTTTCCAATTTCTTTTTTGTAATAACTGAAAAAGTTTCTCGCTTCTGCAACCAAATCTTCTGTGGATTTCTCACCTTTTTCTTCTGCCATTCATTTGAAAATATTCAGTTCTTTTTAATTATTTCTATAAGGGACTATATAACTTAGGAAGTTAAAAATATAAAGAAAGAAAAGCTACTTGAAGCTCTTTATTGCTTCTTTGACGTTTTTTATAAGCTGTTTCATACTGTCTTCCAGTTGTTTTTTGTTTTTTGTCCCTGTGCAAACCAGCTTTCCATTGCTGAACAGCAGGAAAGTTGCAGTTGGCTCTTCTAGCTTGTACACAAGCCCTGGAAACTGCTCTGGCTCATATTCTGTGTTTTCAAGTTCTAAGGCTAGCATGTTAAGGTTTAAGGTAAGGTCAATGCTTCCGGAAGCCACTATGTTCTGGACATTTATCTTTGGCTTTTCAGTCACTCTCACATTTATTTTTCTCAGCTGTTTTATAACTTGTTCAATCACCTGTTTTACCTGCCCGACTGATTTTGTTCCTGTACAGACTAAATTGCCTGAACTAAACACAAGAACTGCAGATTTGGGCTTTTTAACCCTTAATACAAGCCCTGGAAACTGCTCGGGATTATATTCGGTGTTGCTCTGGGTTCTTGCCAGCTTTGTCAAAGACACAGGCTTTCCAAGAGAAGTTGTAGCAACTATATTTTGAACTTTTAAAGAAGATTTTTCTGTCATTTTATTTAGGCTTCCTGTAACCTTTTTAAAGGTTTACCCTTTATAAACCTTTGGTTTTTTATCGAGGGGGGAAAATGGCTTTTTAAATGGGTTTATTAATTAACAAAGTCCATATTGAAAATTTTGTCCATATGGTGTCCACAGGGGGGTTTAAAAGCTGTCCATTTAGCCCTTTTTTGTCCACGCAGTAATTTTAGCAAGTTTTGTTGGTTGTCAAGTTAATAGGATATGGCTTATAGCGTGTTCCAAAACCGAAAGATTTATATATAATAGTCCTTTTTAATAGACTATATAGTCCTATATTTAGGACTTATATCCCATGAAAACAGGAATAATTAAAGAGCAATATGAAATAGATAGGGTTTTTACCAGAAGTCCATGGAAACCTTTAACCTATTTAGAGATACAAAAACTTTCTAAAAAGAAATCAAAGGGGTATATATACAAAGAACTTAAACGATTGAGCTATAATAAAATGATAAAGATTGAAAGAATAGGAAAGAGAGCAGTGCTCTACCATATTATATTAGACTGTGCATCATCGCAGCAGTATTGGGGATTTTTGCATGAGAATACCTCATGGAATCTAGAGAAGTTTCCTTTTCAGATTATAGAGAATCTTAGGGCACGCATACCAACACCTTTTTTTTCTTTGATTGTAACAGGAAGTTATGCAAAGGGAAAACAAACAAAAGAGTCTGATTTAGATGTGGTGATTATTTCAGATTACGGCTCAAAAGAAATTTTAGCAGAATTAAAATACGAGGCAGAAACTTCTATTCCAAAAGTTCATCTTTATGTATTTACCAGTAAAGAATTTTTAGAAATGCTCGGCTCGAAAAAAGAAAATTACGGAAAAGAAATTGCAAGGAATAATCTTATATTTTTCGGTGGCGCCTCGTATTATTCTATTTTGCAGGAGGCTATTTCACATGGATTCAAAGGTTAGTTTGTTTATGGACCGGGCGCAGAATTCAATATTTGCTTCGCAGGCCCTAAAGAAGATTAGCGAGGATGATTCGATAAAAAAGACATTCGGATTTACAAAGGAAGACAGTTTTTATAGCAGCGTAATAAACCATTCCTATTACGCAATATTTTACGCTGCAAAAGCCTATCTTCTTTCAAGAAATATACCTCTTAAGTCCAAACAGGGCCAGCATCAGCAGGTGTACTTTGAATTTAGAAAGTTAGTTCAGGGTGGGGAGATAGAAAAAGAACTTTTAAGAATATACGAAGAAAACAAATTAAAAGCAGAAGTTCTGCTTGATATATTAAAGAGTGAAAAAGAAAAAAGAACAGATTTTACATACGAGACAATTCCTCAAGCAAATAAAACTCCTGCTGAAGAATCTTTAAACAACGCATTAACCTTTATCTCTCATATCAAGCGATTTTTAGGCGAGAGATAAGAAGGCTAAAAGCCAAAATTTAAGACTAAAACTAGGTAAACGA
>Ga0154703_117_pt6 | contig 10026 bp, 13 predicted proteins | sample Rifle2008BG13ft_FD_105563 | JGI IMG/M metagenome (GOLD analysis project Ga0154703, IMG submission 105563) | Candidatus Pacearchaeota archaeon RBG_13_36_9
AAAACCCTGTATTGTTGGAACAAAAAATGCCACTAAAGTGTTCAAAAATGGGGATTTGGTTTTTGTTGATGCTGATGAAGGGATTGTGAGAAAAATAGTATAAAGAATATTCCTTTAAAAGAGTATGCAAAAACACACGAAGAACTTAGGGTGGCTTTAAAAACTTGGAAGTAAAACTTTTCTATTACAATTAAGTTTAAAAATATGGTAAGATAGTTTATCCCATGCTTGAAGAAAAAGGGTTTGATACAGAAAAATATTTGAAAGTGCAGTCAAAAGAAATTCTTAAAAGAGTTAAAAAATTTAAGAAGTTATATCTTGAATTTGGCGGTAAAATATGCCATGATTTTCATGCTGCCAGAGTTTTGCCGGGATATGAGCCAAACACTAAAATAAAGATGCTGCAGATATTAAAAGAAAATTCTGAAATAATTTTCTGTGTCAGCTCCAAGGATATAGAAAATGGCAAAATAAGAGGAGACTTTGCAATAACCTACGAGGCAGCTACTCTAAAATCAATAAATGACTTAAGAAATCTCGGATTAGAAGTGAGCGCAGTGGTAATAACAAGATTTTCAAACGAAGAAAAAACTTTGAAGTTTAAGAGTTATCTGGATAATCTTGGAATTAACACTTATATTCAGAAAGAAATAAAAGGGTATCCTGCTGAAGTTGATAAAATTGTCAGCAAAGAGGGCTATGGTTCAAACCCTTATATTGAAACAAGCAAGCCGATTGTTGTTGTTACAGGAGCAGGGCCATGTAGCGGCAAGATGTCTTTTTGCTTATCTCAGTTATATTATGATAGCTTGAATGACATAGATTCGGGATTCGCTAAATTTGAGACCTTTCCTGTCTGGGACTTGCCCTTAGAACACCCGGTTAATCTAGCATACGAGGCTGCAACAGCAGATATAGGAGACTTAAATATGGTCGATCCCTTCCATCTGGAGGCATACAATATAACTGCAATCAATTATAACAGAGACATAGAAAATTTTCCTATCCTAAGGGACATTTTAATAAAAATTGGAAAAGATATTTATAAATCTCCTACTGAAATGGGAGTAAGCAAGACAAAAGCAGGGATAGTTAATGATAAAGTTGTCAGAGAAGCTTCGAAACAAGAAATTATAAGAAGATATTTTAGATACAGAAAAGAGGCAATTCTGGGGCTTATTAAAAAGGAGGTTGTTGAAAAAGTCAAGAGATTAATGCAGGAGCTTAATATAGAAGAGAGCTATAGAAAAACAGTTATTCCTGCAAGGCAGGCTGCAGTTTTAGCTGAAAAACAAAAAGGCAAGGGCAACAAAGGGTTTTATTGCGGCTCTGCTATAGAGATAAAAGGAAAAATAATCACTGGAAAAAATTCAGAGCTTTTGCACTCAGAATCTGCGTGCATAATCAATGCCCTAAAGTCCTTATCCAACATGCCTGATGAAATAGACTTGCTGCCAAAAAACATTATTGAGAGCATTAGAGAACTGAAAAAGAAAATATTGTATAATGAAAGCCCAAGCTTGGATGTCAGTGAGATTCTCATTGCCTTAGCAATTTCTGCATCTATGAACCCTGCTGCTGCAAAATGCTTGGAGAACATTCCATTTTTAAAAGGATGCGAGATGCACACCACCCATTTCTCAACAAAAGGAGATGAAAACGGGTTGAGGGACTTAGGTATAAATGTAACAACAGATGCTGTTTTAACTCCTAAAATATACTGCATAAGATAAAACAATTTCAATAAATTTTTAATATATATTTTTAATAATCATCTCCAAAATATATTTTCGATTATACTATCCTTTAAAAATAGCATTTGATTTTTTGAGTTATGAAAGAATATGTGATAACTTCCGAGTCTGTTACAGAAGGACACCCTGATAAAATATGCGATCAAATCAGCGATGCTATTCTGGATAATTTAATTGCCCAAGATCCTGATTCCAGAGTGGCTATTGAATGCCTTGTAACTACGGGCACAGTTCATATTGCAGGAGAGGTTACTACAAGAGGATTTTTTGATGCCCAAAGAATTGCAAGGCAGGTATTAAAAGATATAGGTTATACTGACCCCCGGTTCGGCATGGACTGTGAAGATGCGGGGGTATGGATAAGCATACATGAGCAAAGCAGAGATATAAGTCAGGGAGTTACGGAAAACAGCAGCAAAGAACAAGGCGCAGGAGACCAAGGAATGATGTACGGATATGCCTGTAACGAAACCAAAGAGCTGATGCCCCTCCCAATAATTCTGGCGCATAGGCTTACTGAAAAGCTTGCAGAAGTTAGGAAGAATAAACAGATTAAGGGATTGGGGCCAGATGGAAAATCACAGGTTTCAGTTGAATATCAGGACAATGTTCCAAAAAGAATAACTGCTGTTGTAATTGCGCAGCAGCATATTGAGGAAATATCTGAGGAGTATCTCAGAAAAGAAATACTTGAAAAAGTAATAGTCCCTGTATGCAAAGAGTATCTCGATGAATCTACCAAAGTGCACATCAATGCAACAGGCAGGTTTGTTATAGGGGGGCCTGAGGGAGACACAGGAGTTACAGGAAGAAAAATAATTGTTGATAGTTACGGCGGAGTTGGGAGGCACGGGGGAGGCGCTTTTTCCGGCAAAGACCCAAGCAAAGTGGACAGAAGCGGGGCTTACATGGCAAGGTACATTGCAAAAAATGTGGTTGCTGCAGGCCTGGCAGACAAGTGCGAAATACAACTAAGCTATGCCATAGGAATTGCACATCCTACCTCTATTGGTGTGGAGTGTTTTGGAACAAACAAGGTTCCAGAAGAAAAAATATCCCAGCTGATTTTCGAAAACTTCAACATGACTCCAAGAGGAATTGTTGAAACTCTCAAATTAAAAAGGCCTATTTATAAGAAAACTGCTTCTTATGGTCATTTTGGAAGAAATGACTCAGATTTTTCCTGGGAAAAAACAGACAAGGCAGAGACATTAAAGCAAGCAGCAGCTTTAAAATCAGAAAGTCGCTGAGAGTTGCGACATAAGAACATTTAATAATTCTTGTTCTATTTATCTTCATGGCAAATTTCAGGAAATTTACAACAAGTTCTGGAAAAATAGTTTTAGGCGGGAAAAGTGCTGAAAATAACGAAAAGCTTATAAAACAAGTAAATCCAGAAGAAACTGTTCTGCATACAAAAGCTCCTGGAAGCCCATTTGCTAACCTTAAGGGGAAAGCAACTAAAAAGGATATAAAGGAGGCGGCTGTTTTTTGCGCAAGATACTCCCAGGACTGGAGAGATAATAAAAAAGATATGATTGTGCATTACTTTAAGGGAAAAGACATTTACAAGAACAAACTAATGCCTACAGGCACTTTTGGTGTTAGAAAATTTAAAGAAATAACTGTAAAAAAAGAAGATATCGAAAAGTTTCAAGGAGAGCAAAAGTGAAAACTCTCTTGTTTCACATTCATACTGAAAGGTCTTCTGATGCTAACCTAAAAATTCCAGAACTTATTGATTATATTGTTAAAAATAAAATAGATTATTTTTGTGTTACAGACCACCATAATTTTGAGGCATGCAGAATAATAGAAGAAGTCTTAAGAAGAAAAGAGTATAAGGGCAAAACCCATCTGATAAAAGGGATAGAGATAAAAACAGAATATGGAGACGTAATTCCATGTTTTATTAAAAAAGAGATAAAAACTAGAAAATTTGCAGAAGTTGTAAAAGAAACAAAAAAGCAAAAAGGGCTTTTGATTATCCCGCATCCTTTTGTGAGGCACAAAAAAATAAAATTTTTAATTAAACATGTGGATGGGATTGAGGTGCATAATGCAAGCGCATTAAAATTCCACAATAAAAAAGCGCAGGAGCTCGGTGCAAGAAATCCTTCATTGCTAAAGATATCTGCTGTTGATGCGCATTGTTTAAATGAATTGGGAAATGCATTAAATGAGATAGAAATAGGCAAGAATGTAAAAATAAACCCAATACTATGTAAAAATGGAGGGTATTTTATCCTAAACCTTAAACATTTAGCCATACATATCTTTAAAACATTAGAGAGCTTATTTGCAAGATGAATCTATTCCAATCCACTCTGCAAATAGGAAAAAATGGTTTAACGCCTGGGTTTTTTGAAGAGTTGAAAATGCATTTTAAAAAACGAAGCAGCGTTAAAGTTGTTTTGCTTAAAAGCGCAGGGCATGATAAAGAAAAAACAAAAGAAATAGCTGAAAAAATAATGATGGAACTTGGAAAAAACTATACCTATAAAATTGTTGGGTTTACAATTTTTCTGAAAAAGTGGAGAAAAGAAAAAGGTTTATAAACTCTTATTTTAACTTATTTTCAGGCTAAATGGTAGAACTTACCATTCTAGTATCGCAAGATACGGCTTAATTATGGAAAATGCCAGTTTATGAAATACCTTCGGATTTATACAATAAAAAACTAGCTGAAGCGCTGAAGAACATTGCGGAATTTCAAGTTCCTGAATGGGCTTTTTTTGTTAAATCAGGAGGCTCCAAAGAAAGGCCCCCTGTAGATGAAGATTTCTGGTTCAAAAGAGCAGCTTCCATTTTAAGGCAGCTTTATATCCATGAGGTAGTTGGAGTAGGCAGATTAAGAACCAGATATGGCGGCAAGAAAAACAGGGGAATGAAACCTGAAGAGTTTAGGAAAGGAAGCGGCAAGATAATAAGAACTATTCTGCAACAGGCTGAAAAAGCAGGACTTGTAGAAAAAGTTAAAGATAAAATGTCAGGAAGAAAATTGACAGAAAAAGGCAAACAATTTTTAGATTCAATTAAAGGAGAATAAAACAATGAAAATAAATTTTCAAGCCAAGGAAATTAGGAATTTCCTGGATCCAGAAAACCAAAAGGTTTTCTTGGTATTTAAATTTAAGAGGTAAATTTAAACATGCCCAACACAAGAAAAAAAAGATACCAGAAGAAAGTTAAGCTAGCTGTGCATGGAAGAAGAACCAAGTGGGCTCCTTTTTGGGCAGTAATTAAAAAATACGGAGCTGGAAAAAGGGTGCATCCTAGTCGAATGACTTCTGTAAGAAGAAGCTGGAGAAGAAATAAATTAAAAATCAAGCCGAGAAAACTTAGGAAGAGGCATCTAGGTTAAAATTAAAATGGCAAAGAAAGACGCAGAACCAAAAATTGTGCTTGAAAGAGAGTATATAATTCCCCTTAGAAGGGAATGGCTGAAAGTCCCAGAGTACAAAAGAGCGAATAAAGCAGTCAAAGCCATAAGGGAGTTTATGATAAGGCACATGAAAGTTTATGACAGAGATTTAGACAAAATAAAAATAGACAAGATACTTAACAACGAAGTGAGGTTCAGAGGCATGAGAAAACCCCCTATTAAAATCAAAGTTAAGGCAAAAAAATATGATGATGGAATTGTAAGAGTAGAGCTTGCAGAAATTCCCCCTGCAATAAAATACAAAATCGAGAAAGAAAGAAAGCAGAAAGAAGCAGCAACCAAAGAAAAGCAAAAGAAGAAGCCGGAGAAAAAAGAAGAGAAAAAAGAAGAAAAAGTTACAGAAGAAAAGGAAGAGGAGAAAAAAGAGAAAAAAGAATCTGTTGTTGAAGCCGGGTTAATGCAGGCAAAGCAGGAAGCAAAGCAGATGGGGCATGTTGCAGGCAAGCAAAAACAGCCAACTGCCCACAGGATGGCCCTACAGAAGTAAATAAACAAGATTTTTAATCCCAGATTTCTAATAATCTTTATGTTACAAGAATTAGAACAAGAGCTAGAATCACAAACAGATAAAGAAAAAGCAGCCCTTTTACAACGTTTTTTTAAAACAGGAAAAGGAGAGTACGGAGAAGGAGATGTTTTTTTAGGGGTGATTGTACCTAAGCAGAGGCAGATAGCTAAAAAGTTCAAAGAGCTTGAAATGAGTGAGATTCAGGAGCTGCTTAACTCTAAAGTTCATGAAAAAAGGCTTATAGCATTATTAATTTTAGTTGAGCAATTTAAAAAATCAGGCGGAAAAGGAAAACAGAAGATATTTGATTTTTATCTTAATAATACAAAAAAAATTAATAACTGGGACTTGGTTGATTTGTCTGCTCCAAACATTATTGGAGCATTTCTTCTTGACAAAAAAAGGGATGTTTTGTATGAACTAGCAAGGTCAGAAAATTTATGGGAAAAAAGGATTTCGATTATATCTACTGCTGCATTTATAAGAAACAAGGATTTTGAAGAAACAATAAAAATCTCTGAAATTCTTTTAAAGGATGAGCAGGATTTAATTCATAAGGCAGTTGGCTGGATGCTGAGAGAAGTTGGAAAAAAGGATGAGGAATGCTTAATAAAATTTTTAAACAGGAATTATAAAATTATGCCCAGAACAATGTTAAGATATAGTATTGAGAAGTTTCCAGAAGAAAAAAGACAAAAATACTTGAAAGGAGAGATATGAAAACAGAAAACAAAATAAAAACAGTAGAAGAAATTTCAAGAATAGCTGAAAAATTGAGGAAAGAAGGGAAAACAATAGTTACAACCAATGGAAGTTTTGACATTTTACATTATGCGCATGTCAATATTCTTGAAAAAGCGAAAAATGAGGGGGATGTTTTAATTGTATTGTTAAATTCAGATAAATCTATTAAAAGATTTAAGGGGGATAGCAGGCCGATTATTCCTGAATACGAAAGGGCAAGAATGCTGTCTGCTTTGGAATGTGTTAATTATATAGTTATTTTTAATGAAGATAAGCCTCTTAAACTTCTGGAGATTATAAAATCAAACATGCATATTAAAGGGGGCAGTTTTATTGAAGAAAGAATAAGGGAAGAAAAAGAGCTTTTGTCAAGATGGGGGGGAGAATTTAAAAATTTTGAATTAGAAGATGGCTTTTCAACAACAAACATAATAAACAAGGTTCTTGAAAAAAATGGACTTAGAAAAGATAAAGAATAAAAAATGAAAATTACACTTTATTTAGTTCCTGAAGATAATGAAGGAAAGTTGATAAAAGAATTTTTACAAAAAAATAAAATCCCATTTAAAGAGATTTTAACAAACGATTTAGCATTGCTTCAGAAAATTGCTTGCGCTCCAATTCAAGAAAGAATATCCTTGCTGGAAATAAAGAAAAGCCATAGCATTCATGTTATTACTGGATTTATCAAACATGATTTGACTCAGTTAGTAGAGCACATTGAAAAGTATAAGCCCAATATAAAAAATTTAAAATAAAATGAAGGAGGCATATAATGAAAAATGTAGACTTGGATAGAATAAGAAGAGAAAAAAGCATGAAAGAACTTCTGGATTTTTCTATTGTTAATATAGATAAGCCAGCAGGGCCTTCAAGCTTTCAGACAGACGAGTTTGTAAAAAAATGGCTGGGCTTGAGCAAAACCAGCCATTTTGGGACGCTCGACCCCAAAGTAACTGGAGTCTTGCCAATTGCCCTAAACATGGCATGCAAGCTGCTTGGATATTTTATCGGGCATGATAAGATTTACGTGGGAATATTGCATACTCACAAAGAGATTAAATTAAAAATACTGCAGAAGATAATTGATGAAGAGTTTACTGGAAAGATAAAACAACTGCCTCCAAGAAGGTCTAAAGTGAAAAGGCAGGAGAGAGAAAGAGAGGTAAAGAAATTTGAGATTCTTGAGAAACAAGGCAAGGATATTTTATTTTTAACAGAAGTTCAGGCAGGCACTTACATCCGCAAACTCGCCAATGACATTGGGTTAAAAATAGGTGGGGCGCATATGACTGAGCTAAGAAGAACTAAAGCGAGCATTTTTTCTGAAGATGACGAAAATTTTGTCAGTCTTTACGAGCTTAAAACAGCGGTTGAAGAGTATGAAAAAGGAAACGAAGAGAAATTGAGAAAAATCCTTATTCCAGCTGAGATTATTTCTGAGATTTTGCCTGTTGTACATGCTAAAAAAGAGGCTGTAAAAAGCCTCTATATAGGAAAGCCTATCTTTAAAAAAGATATTGAAGAAGAGGAAGTTCCTGAAAAATTTTTGGTGTTTTATGGGGATAACTTAATAGAGGTTGCAAGAAAAAGCGAAGAGCCTGGAATTCTTGCCAGGCCGGAATTTGTCATGCAGCCAAGAAAAGAAGGGGGTTAACATCGCGCTTAACAAAAGTGCGAGGATTTTCAGAGATGGGGTAAAATTTGGACGGAACGAGGTGCAACCGAGTGAAGTCGGTTAAGCCCTGTTAGTTGCCCTCGAATACTTGGAGAGGTTGATTTTTAGTGCAACGTTTGGAACGAAGTTCCGAAAAATCCAAAGTAAAAAATCGGCGTATCAAGGGCGAAGCCCAATTTAGTCACAGAAGCAAGGGTTTGGGACTTCACAAATTAAGAAAGGCTTTTAAAAGCAGATTCAACTTCAGGGTATATGAGAAAGCTATTTAGAAATATAGTTAGACAGGTAAATATCGTAAGAGGCCTACCAGAAGAAGTTGAATTAGAGCCTACCAATTACTGTAATTTATCTTGTCCTTTGTGTATTGCAGGAAGGGATTTTCAAGAAGATCCTCTTGGATTAATTGAAGATGAAAATTATTCAAGATTAGTAAGAGAATTAGTAGGGAGAGTTTATAGACTTTCTTTTTCTGGAAGAGGGGAACCAACATTACATCCAAATTTGTTTCAATATATAGGGGAGGCCCACAATCTTGGAATTAACACCTTGTTAAATACAAACGCCAACACATTTGATGATTCTAGAGTACAAGAAGCAATTAAATCAGGTTTAGATAGAATCCACATCGGACTTGATGGTCTTACTCAAACGACATACGAGAGGTTTAGGAGAGGAGGAAATGTAAATAGGGTGTTTAATACTCTAGAAAGGTTGAGTGCACATAAAAAGAATGGTGCCCCTTATGTATTAGTTATATTTAACCTAAACAGATATAATCAGAATGAGTTGGTTCAACTTAGTGACTTAGCAGGAGAATATCCAGCAATTGATAAAATTCAAGTTGTTATGACTTCTGTTCCAGGAGTTTATACTGATCAAGATTATCAATCTTTACTACATGAATTTATACCAGATGATTCTCGATATATAGATGGAGGACTATTAACGCCAAATAAGAGGTGTGGCGATTATAAGAGAGCATTTGTTACTTGGAATGGTGGATTAAGGAGATGCTGGAATGATACTCAAGGAACAACTAATTTAGGAAATGTATTCCAAGGGGGTTTTTTTAATGTTTGGGGTACCTTCAATACTATTGCTACTAAAAAAGAAGTCAGGCAAAAAAAACTAGATATTTGTGGTACTTGCGTACAATCAGTTCCATTTATGAGTAGAGTAATTTATAAAAGATAAAGTCCCAAACCCCTTCTAAAATTTAGCCGATTTTTTATTGAAACTAACATCGGGCTTAAGGGAAGTAAATTTCCCTAGAAAATTTCGACCTCGTGAGGACTTTCCCTCGAACCGCAGTTTAGAGCTAGAAAATCCGAACAGAGCTAGAGAAATTTTCAGAGATGGAAATTTATTTGGGTGAGGCACGAGCCGAGTGCCGAACCGTTTAAGCCCTGTTATCTGTCCCGACGACTAAAAGGAGGAGAGCGCAGCGGAGCAAGGAAAATCTTTGATTTTCCGCAGAGTTCCCTAGGGCGCCGTTAATCTTCTCCATCTAAATATTTAACAACAACAAATCCATCTTCGTCAGAAAAACAATTTTGGGGTAATTCTTTTTGTTTGGTATTGCTCAGAAATTCTTCTGTTTTATATGGGCTTTTGAGAACAACATATTTCATTTTATCTTCGGTTTTGTATTCAAGCTTACTGCTATGAATAAGCCTGATTTTTCCTACTTGTGTAACAACAGCATAATGAGGGTTTATTAATCCAGAATATTTTGAAAGTTCTTGCATAACATCAATTCCTTTTTGAACGGTTGGTCTTAGATATCTTATTCCTTGTAATGGCATAGTACCTGGTAACGCTTTATATCAAATAACCTTTCATAGTTTCCAATAGTGGTTTTCCTTGTTTCTTCCACGTGGCTATCATTGTTGAAAGT
>Ga0154703_103_pt1 | contig 9997 bp, 15 predicted proteins | sample Rifle2008BG13ft_FD_105563 | JGI IMG/M metagenome (GOLD analysis project Ga0154703, IMG submission 105563) | Candidatus Pacearchaeota archaeon RBG_13_36_9
AGTATATAAATGTTTCTATTTTGCCTTCGATAAATTTTGTAGTGTCCAAATTTCAGTTAGAACTCAGGTAATTAATCACCAGCAGGAGTATAAAGGACCCTATAAACTCCAGCTATGCCATTTAGCTTTTCCAGCGCATCCTTTCTAATCTGCTGCTGAACAATATAATTGGTTATTGCTCTCGGAGCAGAAGGACCTTTTACTTTTTCTGACCTTATAGCCCTTATGTTTATATTATGTTGGCCAAGAACATCAGCCATTTGGGCAAACATCCTTGGAACATCGTCATGAAAGACACAAACTGTATATCCTGTTGCCTCTTCCTCAGAAGGCTTGACTGTATTGCAACTGTTTACATAGTCGCCATTTCTAAGATAATCAATAGTTACTCTTGCAAGCTCAATTGAAGTTTTTCTCTGCCCCTCTTTTGTAGATGCCCCTAAATGAGAAGTCAAAACAACATTTTCAAGGGTTGCTAATCTTACCATAGACTCTGTCGTCTTCTCACCCTCTTTTTTTGGCTCTCTTTCGTAAGTGTCCAACCCTGCTCCATACAACCTGCCGCCAGACAGCGCCTCGTACAAAGCAGCTTCATCGATATTCGCTCCTCTTGAAGCATTAATCAAAATAGAACTTGGCTTCATAACAGCCAGTTCCTCTGCTCCAATAATAAGGTCTTTTCCTCCGCTATGCAAAGAAACAACATCCGACTCTCCCAAAACTTTATCCTTAGAAGAATACCATATAGTAGAGTCTGGAAACTTTTCCCTAACTGCCTCTAGCTTAACATCATATCCCATAACATTCATGCCCAGCGCTCTAGCCTTTGCAGCTACGCTCTGCCCTATTCTCCCGCATCCTATTATGCCTAAAGTCTTTCCTTCAAGTTCTATACCTTCAAATTGCCTCTTTTTCCATATCCCTTCACCTAGCGCAGCATGAGATTGAGGTATTTTTCTTGCTACAGAAAACATCAAGGCAATTGCTTGCTCTGCTGTAGAATTAGTAACACCATTCGGAGCATACTTTACAACAACTCCACATTCGTTTGCTGCATCCACATCAATGTTATCAGTCCCAACTCCCCCTCTCCCAATCATCCTTAGTATCCCCCCGGCTCCTGCTTCGATGACCTCTTTAGTAACCTTTGTCTTGCTTCGCACAAGAAAAGCATCAAAATCTCCAATTCTCTCGAGAAGCTTTGCCCCTTCTAAATGCTCATTAAGACAGCAAATGCCCTCCTGCCCAAAAATTTCTAATCCCTCTGTGTCCATCCCGTCATTAATCAATACCTTATAAGCCATAATATGCCAATAGCCCGCCCCTTTAAATAAATTTATATAAATAAAAAGTATGTTTGAAAATGAAGGTACTGTAAGGTTGCTGACATAATTTTATTAAAAGAAATCCTAATTAGTTTTAGCCAGAAGTTTTTCCATTCTTGTTATATATGGTCTTCTCAATTCAGTGAATCTTTTAGTTGCCTCATCAAACTCTGGTTTATGGCCGCTATAGTGTTGCGCCATCGTAAAGTCTGTTCTTTCTCTTTTGAATCTAGAAAATATGGTTATTTCATCAACTGTTCCATCTAAATTTAGGTCTCTATAAGCCATCCCCCCTTTAAAAAAGTTGTACCTATAAAAGGTTTCATGTACTCTACCTTGACCATCATCTGCGCTGGTAAAAACTGTTTTTGTAAATAACCCGCTTATTTTTTGATAATGATGCCCCCATTTATTAATTCTCTGAAAAGTTTCCTCACCACTATAACATAAGGCACATGCTCCCAATGTTAAAATAGCAGCTAGCGGAAGAATTAGTTCTTTTAATCCTTTTTTGAGACTCTTTCCCATAGGATATTATTGCCATTTGTTATATTTATATTTAACCCTTTTAAAAAAACAAAAAATGGAAGGGACCGTGGCCCCTTCCATAGAAGTAAAAGACTAAGGGAAAAGCATGATTATCTCCACATTTCTATGCCTAAATCAGACATGTCACGCGATAGATTAGCTTCAGCTTCCTTTGGCTTGCCCAAGATATAAGGGCTCCTTACACCGGTCATGATAGTTATTACTCTTACTTTTCCTGTGAACTCTTTGTTGATTCTAGCTCCAATAATTACCTGGGCGTCATCACTCAAATTCTCTGAAACTAAATGCCCGATGCTGCTGAATTCCTCAAGTTTCATATCGCTTCCTCCTGTTATGTGAATCAAAGCGCCTGTTGCGTTTTGATAGTCCACGTCTAACAAGGGGTGTGTTAGTGCCTGTCTTACAGCCTCATTGACTCGGTCAGCAGTGTCACTTTCTCCAATTCCAATAACTGCCACTCCTCCGCTCTTCATTATAGCAGAAACATCTGCATAATCAAGATTGATTAATGATGGCAGCGTTATAGTTTCAACAATGCCTTTAATCATCGTACTGATAAGTTCATTAGCTACTGCAAATGCCTGTTCAATAGGAAGATTTCCGGCTATGTCTACAAGTCTGTTGTTATCAATAACAATTACTGTGTCTGTAACATCCCTTAATTCTTGCAATCCAAATTCTGCTTTGTCTATCCTAGCTTTCTCACAGTCAAAAGGCATTGTTACAACCCCTATAACAACTGCTCCGGCCTCTTTAGCCGCCTGAGCCACAACCGGTATGCATCCAGTTCCTGTCCCGCCTCCTAAGCCTGCTAGAACAAAAACCATGTCTGCGCCGCTTATAGCTTTCTTTATCTCAGTCAAGGATTCCTTAGCTGCTTCTCTGCCTTTAGAAGGGTATCCACCACATCCAAGCCCTCTTGTTAATTCCTTTCCGATAAGAATTTTCTCGTCGGCTTTGGTTATAGAAAGATGTAGTGCATCTGTGTTGATGCCATAAACAGTTGCTCCCTGGATTCCTTTATTGAACAGCCAGGTAACAGTGTTGCAACCTGCCCCTCCTCCGCCAATAACTTTTATATTGGCTTTCCCAGCTTTAAGCTCGTCAAAATTGATGCTGTGAGTAGCTGCGTTTTGTATCGCTTCCTTAGCAAAATCCAATACCATGTTACTATATTCTTAACCTCCTTTCAATTTTTTACTTCTTCCAAATAAGTACTACTAACCCGAAAGGTTTAAATAGTACTTTCCACTTTAGTTTTTAGAAAAGAGATAATTTAGACTAAGAACATCAAACTATAAGATTGATTACACACACAAAAAATTAATTCGGTTGGGGAATTGAATTAATTTTTTAATATAACAGAAAATACAATAACTACTTCTTTATAAATATTTATGACACTTTAAAAGTGATGAAAATTTTATCCTCAGTTATTAAGCAGCCCATTCCTGGCTGTACATATACGCCCTTTTTCCGACGATGCCATAATTTTATTTTCTTCTTTATAAACTCTGCTCTTTCTTCAACACTCATAAAAGGCACTTTAATAATTTCATAGCCAAGCTCCCCGTAAGTTTCTATAATCAAGTCATGCACTTTTTCTGCTTCTTCCTTATCTTCTTGTCTTAAATCATCTTTTTCATAAAAATTCAGAAAATCAAGAACAAAAACTCCGGCATATCTGAACTTCCTTGCATATTCCAAAAATTTTTCAGGAATTTTAATATTATAAAATTTGTAATAAGCAAGAGCATCTCCTAAACCTCTATCAGAAAAAACAATTTCTTCTTTTGTCTTGTCTAAACTCTCAATCAATTTTATCTTCAACTGGAAAATAGCTTCTTGGAATTCCTTTTTGTTAATCTCTTTAATAGATTTTCCTTTAAATCTTTCATCGCTATCTCTAATTGTTCTTGCAGTTTCAGGGAGAGTTTTAAACTCTTTTGCTAAAGCGTTTATTATAGAAGTCTTGCCTGTAGAAGGCGCTCCCGAAACAACATAAATTTTCATTTTAACGTATAAGCCAACTGACAACTAAATACATAGGATTTTTATAATTATGTGGGGTGATAAAGATTACTTCTATAATATCTTCTGGTAAATAAAAGCCTATATACTTCTTAGAATTTAAGAAAACATGGGTAGAGACTATAAAAGGGAGTTAGAAGCCACATCACGGCAGTCTGGTATTCCTATGGGGTTTTTAGATGGGGTTCGCAAGAGAAACAGTATAATGACTGCATTAGATGGTTGGCTTGAAGAACATTTTGAGGTCCTTGTTGGCTGTGCTCCTCCAAACTCAGAATATATAATTGGGGCAGCAGAAAAAAATACAGGCAGGCAACTAAGCTTTGGAGTTCACTATGTTAGAACAGGAAATGATGCCTCCCAAATAGAAAAAAATATAAAATTTCTAGTCTTCACCAAATTCATCCAGGAACAATAAGCCCCGGCTAGGATTTTCAAAGCTCTTCTGCGCTGCAATAATATTTTTGAATACAATTGCCTTAACTAAATCATGGCAAATATTTCAAGACGCGATTTTTTAAAATATGCAGGTTTAGCTTCAGCTGTTTATTTGACAGGCAGTCCAATTGCAGAAGCAGGTTCTGAATATATAGAACCAGAAAAAAGAAAGGTGATAGCAGGAATAATACAGGGAGTTATAAACGAAAAAGAACTTGAACAAAAAATGGCAGAAATGAATGTGCAATCTACAATATTAATGAGAGCTATGATAAATGATAAGAATTTATGGGACAGGGCACAACCTGGACAAAATTATGTTGTAGGTGTAGCAGAAGGCAGGCGAAGTGGCATTTTAATGGCCTCCAGGCATTATTTTAGCAATGGAGAAGAGTGCGGAGAGTTTTTAAAACAATGTGCAAGAGAAGGCAAAGCATTCTATTGCGACTCAAGAAATACGCATTACTTTTGTTAAACATATAGGATCCAATAAATTTTCTCACAAAAATATATAAACTTCTGATACTTCAATAAATAATGGGGAAAAAGGATTTAGGAGAAAAAGTAAAGGATAATAAGTCCAGATTAAGAAAAATAAGTTTAGAGGGATCAGAGGTAATTGCTGAAAATAAACGCAGATACATGCAACTTAGTTTCTGGATGCGCAAACATTTTGATGAGATTTTCGCAAATGCTCCTAACAAAGAGCCTTATGCTGTAGGGGTATGGAAAGAGAAAAAGCCAGAAGTCCATTATTTTAGGGATTATTGGAACGAAGCTCTTCAGTTTATTGGAAGATGTGCTAAAGAAGGCGAAACTAACACTTACTTAATAGACAGGAATCAAAAGAATAGAGAATTGATGTTGGCAGTTGGATAATCTTATACTGAATATTCACAAAGATATATAAACAGTCTGTAACTTATTCTAATATGGGAAAAACAAAACTTCCATTAACAATTACTGGAAGAACCTTTGGAGTATTGACACCTTCACTTATAGGTCATACAAAAAGAGGAGATATCGGATATATAATAGAAAGAATGGCTAGGTTAAAAGAAAGGTGTAGAACTTTTACCCTCTTAACTAATAATAAAGATAAAATATTAAGAAACGTTCCAGGAAGAGGTTATGCAGTCGGAGTCTTGGAACGTACAGATATGTTAAACGGAGAGACAACTGTCAGTGTTACAGATTATTGCAGAACAGAGAAACAAGTAGTAGAACTCATGAAAGAATATGGCAATCAAGGAAAAATAGCATCGTACTTGAATCTTGCTTCTTAACTTTTCTGAGCACAAGAAAATTGTACAAAACAATTTTCTGATTTTATTGTTTGCTCTTTATTCTTGTTTCTGCTTTTCTTAATATCTCTTTTGAAAGGATAATGAAATCTTTCATCTTTTCTACAGTTATAGTGTCTGTATGGAGTGCATTGCTCATGATTACGATTTTGTTGTTCCTCACAAATTCAAAAGGGCTTGTTTTGTGCTTTTCAGCCAGTTCGAAAATGGTCTGTAATCCTTTAACCTGCTCTTCTGTTATTCCAAATCTTGGCGCGCACTTGTTCTTAAAAACAGACATGTTTTCCTGGGCGCTTTTATACAGGCTTATTCTTTTGTAAACATATTCGTACTGGAGAATGGCATTAACTGTGCTAAGGGCAGCCAAATAGGTCTCGTTCAGAATTTTTAAAAGAAGCCTTTTTTCTTTTATAAGGGGATAGGTCATGTACAGAAGATGGTCTGCTGTCTGCAGCATAGCAGCAGCTTTGTTCAGGTTTTCAATATACTTTTCCATTATACTTCCCTTAGTACTTAAACTAAGCAATTAGAATTAATAAAATTATGGGTTATACTTAATCATACAAATTTTTATTAACTATGGATTAATGGTTTATCTATGAGAAAAGGTGCAAAGCATTTAGCAGATTGTATTGATGCAGGGATTGAGGGCTATAGGAGTGTTCTTGATGTCAATCCTACTAGATTAGTATTAAAAGTTAGGAGAAGCCCCCTCTTTAGGGTTATGAGGGCAGGTATAACCTATGCTGTTGAATTTGGAAAATCTCCTAGGATAGAAGTGCTTTTGCCTCATTCTTTTTTAACCTATGGGCGCGCTTTAGACGGTGCAAGAGAAGTTAGAGACCATTATTCTCAAAGAGAGTTAAGAACAGATATTATCAGAAGCTGATATATCTTATTCGCTTAACTCCAAGATGATAAGTACTGAAACAGCAATAGCTAACACAAGAAAAAGGTAAAAATTATGGGTTATATTTTAGTATAGTCGTGTCCGGAAATAGGCTTAAATTATACTCTTTTTAATTTGCTTCAAGAAAATTAGCAATTTCTGCAAGAGATGGTGGTAGATGTATTTGCCAAAGAGATTCTTTAAAGAAGGAAGTTCAATAAATTAATAGAATTAAGGGCAAAATATTACAAAATACTAATTTTAATTGACTGTTCTTATAAATGTCAAGCGAGAGTATCACTTGCAATCATTTAACATGGCATCATCCATGATCCATTCATCAATTAGATCAATTGTAGGTGTGTCGATTACTTTGCGATACTCAGTTTCAGATAAACTCCTATCACTTAATTTCACAAGAAATTCACGAAGATTGTTTTCTACAATTTCACAGGCCTTATCGGAGGCATTTAAGTAATTAGGAGTTGGGATAAACTGTGGTCCTTTTATCTTAACTCTCCAAGGAACTAAAGTTCTATCATAGATTTCTTTACATTTTAGGTATACTGGACTGTCTTCTCCAAATACATACTTTAAATTATCAGGATTGGGAGCCCCCTGCTCTATAAACTCTATATATCTAACTCTTCTTTTCCAAGGGTCATCATTACAGGTTACAAAGTTACGGCAGGTTATTGCTAACTGAAACGGATCGGATAAGGATTTTGTCCAATCTATATTGCATTTAACTTTTTCTATTCTCTCAATTGCTTCATAGTGTCTTTGAATAGACCTTTTATGTTTTTGAATTAAATCATCTATCATATTGAATGCAATTTATTAGAGATATTTAAATCTTGTGCTTTTGTTTTCTTCATATAGTAGTAACGGCATAGGGTACATTAAATATTTTGCTCCTATCACGTTTTTTAGGACTCTAGATTTATTGCAATTTGTAAAGGGGGAAGGTGTACTGACTATTCTAAAGTTTTTATATACTCCAACAAATCTGGATGTAAAGAAGTGGTAAAATATTTTTGGACATCTGTGGGTTTTACCCATTTTAACTCGACAAATTGTTCACCGACTTTTTCTTTTCCCTTCAAAACTTCGCAAAGATAATAAGTTGAAAGGAACTCCCGTTTTTCTGGATAAGTTTTAGCGAAAACTACTTTTTTAACATTAATATATAATCCTGTCTTAATTTTTATTCCATGTTTAAGATAAAACTCTAAATCTTCTTTATATTCTGGTCTTCCACCAGGAAAACACCACGAGAGTTCTTTGATGTAAGGGTCATTCTCTCTTTTACCAATTAAAATTTGTCGAGTTTTAGGATTGTAAATTATGCCTAAAACATTAACCAAAAATACTCCTTTATCAGATTGTATCCAGTCCATAAAATAATAACAATCGCGATTTTGGACAACAAGAGATTAAACGAATTAAATTCTGTTTAATCTCCTAAAAATGTAAGAAGGAAGTTTTTTATTATTCGCTTAACTCCAAAATAGTTGAGGCAATATCTCCCTCATTTTTTTCCAGGCAAAGAGCAGCTTCTTCCTTGGTTTTTCCTGTTTTTTCCATTATCATTTCAATGTCTTTTTCGTTGTTTTCACTTTCTTCTTCACTTTCTTCTTCTTTTATAGTTCCAGAAATCTGAAAAGTTTCCTGTCCCTGCATGTTGACTTTTATTACAGAAGGCTCTTCGATTATAATCTTTCCATCTTCTTTTTCTATAATAACTCTTGTTGCAGGTATTTCTTCCTGTTTTATGCCCAGCTGCTTCATCATTGCCTGCATTTTTTTTGGGTCTAGTCCTGGAATCATTTTAAACCGAAGAAACAGGCATTTATAAAGTTTAACCTAAAACACCAGATAACATATATTTTTAAATTCAGAATGTATCATTGTCGCATGAAGAAAAGGTTTAGAAAGAAGCCCCTAATAGCTTTAGCGCAGATAAGGTATTTTGATATTTCTAAAAAGAACAATGTTGAGAAAATAAAAAAATACATAAAGATGGCAAAAAAGGCCAATGCGGATATTATTTGTTTTCCTGAATCCTGCATCCATAAAACAGAAACTCTTTATTTTAACGATACTTTAATAAAAGAGATAAGAGAAGAGTGCAAGAAAAATGAGATATGGTGTATAATAACTGAGAATCTGGAAATAAAGGGAAAAAGATACAATGTTTCTATGCTTATTGACAGAAAAGGGGAGATAAAAGGAGGGTACAGGAAAATACACCTTTATGGGGATGAAGTTAACCCAGGCGGGAAAATTAGGGTGTTTAAGACGGATTTTGCAAAAATCGGGATTGTTATCTGCTGGGATTTGGCTTTTCCTGAGCTGTTTAAAAGATATAAAGATGCAGGAGCCCAGATAGTTTTTTGCCCTGCACAATGGTGGTATGACACCAAGGCGCACGACGAAGAGCACGAGCAGAGGGAGATGAAAATACTTGAGTCGCTGGTAACTGCAAGGGCATATGAAAATGTTTATTTTGTTGCTTTGTGCAACCCAGTAATGGAGTCCAAATACCAGATATCTTATTCTGCAATTGCCTCCCCAACAAAAATTTTGAAGAAACTAGTTGGCAGACAGGGAATGATAACTGCTAAAATAAACCTTAATGAAATCGAAAGAGTGCAGAAGATATATGACAGCTAGAAATGAAGTGATTATTAATACTCTCTCTTTATCCGCTTAGCTTTCTTCGCTTCTTTTATTAGAAGCTTTAAGGTAAGATAAACCAATTTTTCTCTTTCATCTTCAAAGAAGTCAAAAGCTGGCTGGGCATTAACTTCCAAAACTAACCACTTATTGTCTTTTTTTAGGAAATCTATGCCGCAAATTTTTATTTTTGAGAATTTCCTTACTTTTTTAACCAGCTTTTTCAATTTTCTGTCTACATCAAATCTCTCGATTTTTTTTGCGTGGATGCCTGTAGCTTTCCAGCCTGATTTGTTCTGTTTCATTGCTGTCTGGACTATTTTCCTGCCGATTACAGTAACTCTATAACTCGGAGAATCTATAAACTCCTGGGCAATTATCGGAAGCCTTACGCTTCCTTTTTTCCAGAATTTTTTCATTATTTTATCAACTTCTTTTAGGTTTTGCGCTCTTTCTACAAACTCCCCACAGGTGCCTTGAGTTCTTTTTAAAATTACTGGCCATTTGTTAAATTTTTTTAGCTCCTTTTTTGCAAGAACTATATTTTCGCATAAAAGTATTGTTTCTGGAGTAGGAAGATTGTTCTCTTTGCATTTTAGGAAAAACATCCATTTGTCTTCTGCGTAGTAGTAAGTTTCTGAAGAATCTATCACTCTCTTGTCCCAGCCTTCAATGGTTTTAACATATTCTATTGCAGCATCTTCTGCAGTATTATTGAAGACTATTTTACAATCTTTTAATTCCTTCTTCAGCTTGTCTTCGTCGATGTCTTTAAGAACGTT
>Ga0154703_154_pt1 | contig 9985 bp, 12 predicted proteins | sample Rifle2008BG13ft_FD_105563 | JGI IMG/M metagenome (GOLD analysis project Ga0154703, IMG submission 105563) | Candidatus Pacearchaeota archaeon RBG_13_36_9
GCTTTGAGTGGAGCATTCATGTTTCACTTGAACCCAAACAGAGAAAAATACTTAAGGAATTGGGTGTGGTGACCAAAAACTAAGGAAAAGTCAGGTATATAATCTGCTGATTTTTCTATTCCTCCCTTGGGATTGATTGCGATGCTTTTTGCACTGTACTCAAAGATTGATTTATCTGCTGGAGAGTCCCCTAAGGCAATTACTTCAGAAGGCTTAATCTTTAGTTTTTTTAGAATTAATTTAGAATCTTCAAGCTTAAAATTAGCACCAGAAAAATTCTTCTCAGATATTGAGTCAATAACATTTCCCTTCATTATTGGTTTAGTTCCAACAATATAAGTTATCTTCAGTTTTTCTGAATAATGTTGCAATACTGGAAGAATATTTCCAGAATTGAGGATTGTTACTATCTTATTTTTCTTAAGAAATTTGAATAGCTCTTCAGCGCCAGAGATCAGATAGTCATTCTCTTTAAGTTTCTTTGAGATTTGGCTTATAGATACTCCGTGCAAAAAATTTATACGGGTAATCAAGGCAGTTAAACCATCTATTTTACCCTCATGGTAATCTTCGTTGAGTTTTTTACTTTCTTGTTCTTTGTTAACAATGCCACAAATAACATCTAAAATATCTTTATTTACTAATGTTCCATCAAAATCACATAAGACTGCTTTAATTTTCATAAATATTATTGGATTATCTATTTTAAATATTTTATTGAAATGGGAAAGATGTTTAAACTTACTTAATCTAAATCTTTTATGGACAAGAGGCAAAATTCTCAAGAAATACGTGCAGCCAAAAGAAAAGAGGCAAGGCATTATGAATCTCTTGCTTCTAGTGAAACAGATTCTTATAGATCGGGAAGAGATTGTATGCAAGCCGCAAAGTCCTGGCGGAGAGCCGGGGACTACAATAGGGCATTAAAAGATTATAAAAAAGCAGCTTTATATTTTGACCAAGCTCCAGAAGAAACTAGAGAGGATATGGAAGCGGGGAATGCAACGGTGAAAGATTTTTATTTTACTACAAAGATAGCATCTAAAGCAGCACTTAAAGCAAGAAGAAATGCTGAGAGACTAGAAAAAGTTAAGAAAAGGGAGTGGCGTGGACTGGCTGGAAAAGTTTCAGCAGTTGCAACTATTCTCGGCTTAGTTGGGAGCCTATTTTTTTTCTCAAGTAATCTGACTGGCAATGTAATAGGGTTAAATCAAACTTCTTCAAATGTAATTGGAGCAATCTTATTATCGATTGGAATTGTTGGAGCTTTCTTTTATTTCGTGAGAAGAAGACAGCCTAATTAAGCCAAGCCATCTATTTTCTCCTAAATCTAAATCCTGCCCTGCAAGTTGGCAAGGTACCTTATCGGTTGAGCAGTGTTTCTCTATGAAGTTATGTTGGATAGTCAAACCAATCAAAATTAGGGGTGCAGACCATAAAGCTTTAAGCCCCCTGAAATCATTCACTCTGTCTTTAATTTTCATAAAGACAGTTTCTATCTTATAGTTGTGTACTCTCGTCTTCTGATAGTTTTGAACTTTATGCTCTACAACTAAACCTCCTATTTTATTTGAATAAAACAACTTCTTTCATAACTCATTTCCGGAGCAAAAAACAGAAAATTGCCAAACTTTATAAACCATCTATTCGCTATCTTACTATGAACCCTGATGAAAGCGCAAACAGTGATGCAAATTTGGAAGCTTCAATAATGGATAGCTCAGCGCCTGCAGAAGAAAATGAGAAAATGGCATTTAAACCAGTCCAGAAAAATAAGCAGCCGCAGATTTCTCGGGAAGAGGAAATAGGAATACATAAAGGCGCTTTAAACACCCTGCTTGCAGAGAGAAACGAGCTTATCAAGATGGTTGCAAATGTGGAAGTCATAATGCAGGCTCACATCTCACGGCTTAAAGAGCTGGGTGTTGAGATAAAAGTCCAGCAGCCCAAGGAAGAAGTGCAGTAAAAATTTAGAATTTCTTATACTCTAAAATTTAACGGAAGATTTATTAAAACATTCAATTACGGCGAGTAAACCCTTCATCGACTTAATAAAAAATGGTTTCTGATTTTTCCTCCCAATAAGGATCGTTCTAAATCTTTGTTTTTTTGCTTCTTTTAAATCGGTCTCCCAATTGTCGCCGATAACACAAGCCTCTTCGGGGTTAACCCTTTCTGATTTAATAATCTCATTATATATCTTAATTTTATCATTTCTTTCTTTAGAAAGACTAATAGAGTCCTTTATTAAACCATAAATTCCTAAGGATTTTAGTACCTTTTTCGAGTAATTCTTTGAAGAAGAAGTAACCACATAAATCGGGAGTCCTAGCATTTTAAGAACCTTAAAAAGAGGTCTATCTTTCTTTAAATAACTCTCAGGTTTAACAATATCAAAAACTTGAGAATGATATTCTTCAATAGAAATATTAAATTTTTTTAAAGCTTCAAAAATATTCGGAAAGTCTTTTTTATTCTTGGAGTACCATCTAGAATAATTTTCTTTATCGATAGATAACTTTTTACAAAAGAATTCATGGGTGTTTTCTCGTATCTTGTTTAGTAGTCTCTTGTTTTTATACAATGTTCCATCCTGGTCAAGAATTAACAGTTTTATCATGCTTGGCATAAGGAGTTCACTATTAAAAAGCTTTTTATATGCCATTAGAGTCGTATCCCCATGGAGAGGTGTAAAACTATCTTGGTAGTAGGGGAGAGCATAGATGGAAAAATCTCTCCAGGAAGAGGATTAAGTAGCAAGGAGTTTGGGGGGTATATTTCAGAAAAAGTAAACCTTGAACTTCACAAACTGAGGTCAAAAGTAGACGGCATTTTAGTAAGTTCTTCTACAGTAGTATCGGATAATCCTTCTTTAACAGTAAGATCGATTCGAAGAAAAAAAAGGCCATATCGTATAGTGATAGACAGATTAGGAAAAATTCCGCGAGATAGTAAGGTTCTTAATTATGAAGCTAAAACAATAATACTCACTTCTGAGAAAGGCAAATTAAAATTTACAAAAAAACTTTCCGATGATATTAAAGTTATTGTTTGTAAAACTAACGAAAGGGGATTAAATTTAAATGACGCTTTTAAAAGATTAAAAGAATTAGGCATAAAAAATATACTTATTGAGGGCGGCGGCACAATTAATTACAGTCTATTCTCATTGAGTCTTCTAGATAAGTTAGTTGTCTTTATCTTCCCGTTTATTGTTGGGGGGAAAGACACCCCCACAGTTGTAGATGGAAAAAGATCATTTTACAATTCCTACAAGAAAATGAAATTAATAAGTGTTAAACGAATAGGGGGTTGTTTAATGAATACCTATGAAAATGACTAATAGAATTTACGAACCGAGTATAGAATGTGCTAGCAGGAAAGAGATTGAAAGGTTGCAAATTAAGAAATTTAACAGAATATTAAAATTATGTAAAAAGTCGAGATTATACAAAAATATACCCCTGCCCCCTAAAATATCTCGTATAAAAGAAATAAATCAAATCCCACTCACAACAAAAGACCAATTAAGAGAAAGTTATCCTTATGGGTCTCTGACCCTGCGGTTATCAAAGGTTATTGAAGTCCACACTTCCTCTGGAACTACTGGAAACCCCGTTCCAATGTTTCTTACAAAAAGAGATTTAGAAATCTCTAATCAAGTTCTAGCTAGAACTTGGTTTTGTAATGGAATACGTGAAGAAGATATTTTTATGATGATGGGGGAGTATGGTCTTTTTACGGGAGGTTTATTGAATCATTATGCACTAATCCATCTAGGAGCATTAGTCATACCAATGGGGGTTTCTTCTACTGAAAAGCAGATTAAATTTTTGAAAGATTTTAAAGTTACTAGCATGGCTGGAATCGCAAGTCATTATTTTAGAATTCTAGAAAAGTTTAAAGAATTAAAGATTAATCCTAAAGAGCTGAATCTAAAAATAGCAATAGCTGCAGGAGAGCCATACAACGAAGAAACAAGAGCTCATTTCGAAGAAGGTTTTGGATGTAAGTTTATGGACCAGTATGGTTTAGCTGAGATAAATACTGGACTCGCAGGAGAGTGCGAGTACCGATGTGGGCTTCATCTTCCTTGGGATTATGTATATCCTGAAATAATAGATACCCATACCAAAGAAATTTTACCGGAAGGAGAAACGGGAGAATTAGTTTTAACAACCTTAGATAGAGAAGCAAATCCAGTCATTAGATATAGGACAGGAGACATTACTTCTATCACTCATGAAAAATGCAAATGCGGAAGAACTACGCCAAGAATAAGTAGAATAAAGGGGCGAGTAGATGACGTTCTTTTTGTTAAGGGAATAAAACTATGCCCTTCAGCAATCGAGTCGGTTTTGTGGGAGATGAAAAACATAGTAAAGCCAGAAGGATGGAAGTTGAGAATAGAGAGAATTAAAGGAATTGAAGAACTCACCTTAATAGTTGAGCCAAGACATTTTAATAAAGAAGTAGAAGATAAGATTGTCTGTAAACTAAAAGAAGAATTGGGTATTAGATTTAATATTTGTTTAGAAAAAAATAATTTTTCACACAACAAACTAAAGAGGATAATAGACCTTAGAAGTATTTAATATGGCCGCAAAAAAATATTTTACATGGATTAAAACTAAAAATGAGGGTTCGACTTTACCAAAATATTTAGATATTTTTAACGTAGCCATGCCAAAAGAAGCATCTAAAATATTAATTAAAGCATTTACAAAAGAGGGAGACATGATTCTAGATCCATTTTGTGGTTTTGGAGAAATACTAATAGAAGGGGAGAAATTAAAGAGAAAAACAATAGGAATAGAGCTAGATAAAACTCGTGCAAAATATTGTAGAAGCAAAAATCTAAAAGTAATTACGGCTAATTCATTAAACCTCTCAAAATTAAGACTGCCCAAAATTGATGCTTGTATAACCTCGATACCCTTTTACGCGACTCCAACAAATAGACTAAAACTGGATGGAGATCTATCTACAGAAAAGAGTTATAATAACTATCTTCGGGATCTGAGAATAATCTTCTTCAGTCTAAAAAAGAATTTATCAAAAAAGGGAAAGATTATAGTAATTGTTAAAAATTTGATAGTACATGATGAGTTTATCCCATTAGCATGGGATGTTGTCAATATACTCAGAGAGAAATATCACCCAATGAAAGAGATTATTTGGATAAAAAGTAAGGAGTATTACTCTAAAAATAAATTTCGCGGGGGAATAAATCACACATACGTTCTAGTATTCGAAAATGACCAAAGTTAAAGCGGAATTGGATGAAGATTATTATGATTCTCTTGTAAAAAAAGAGAAATTAGATACAAATATGAATAAATTACCATTTTTGCAGAATTATTTAGATAACGGGCTTATTCTAGGGGGGTGGAATCTAAACCCATTAAAGAGAATGCATAAAAAAAAGCGGAAAGATTTAGCCGTAGTTACGGGCTACAGTATAAGTGGAAAACTACAGTTAGGAAACCTTACACCGATAAAGATTTTTAATCTTTTTAATGATAATTTTGGAGCAAAATTATTTATGCCAATAAGTGATACAGAAGCTATTTTGACCAGGAAAACAAAAAGTGGCATGAGAAAAATGTATATTCATTTAAAAAAAGAAATTTTTTTATGGGCGCTTAAGAAGAAAAATATAGAAATATATCTGCATTCAGAGAATAAAGAAACAACTCTTCTATTTATGCAAATCGTAAAAAGATTTAAGACAAAGGAATTCGTAGACATTTACGGAGATAGATCCGATTTTCCTCATTCAGTTGCTGTTTGTAATATGCTATCAGATGTAGTTTATCCTTATTATCAAGGATACAAAAATGTATTAGTAATTCTGGGTATAGAGGAAATAAATCATGCTAAATTGATTGATCTTTGTGCCAAAAAATTTAATTTCAGCCCCCCAACGTTTATTTTTTTGAGACCAATTAATGGACTACTATCCGGTAAAATGTCTAAAAGCCAGCCTGAAAACTCCTTATTACTATCAGAAACTACGGGATCATTAAACATTAAATTAGGTAAGCTAAAAATTAAAAGATGCCTTAAGATTGAAGATAACCCGCCCTATCAAATAGCCCTTTGGATTTTAGATATAGAAAAGGACAAACTAGATAAACTTTCCAAAGAACTTAAATACGAAGAATTTGTTTCGTTTGTGTCTAAAAAGATAGAAGAGAGATATAAGAATATCAACAATGGAAAAAATAAGAGAAGCATTGGATAAACTGGTTAAAGGAAAAAATTTAACTAGAAATGAAAGTTTTTCTATATTTAAGAGTTTAATTGATGGAAGGTATGGAGAATTGAATGATATTTATCTAGGCTCTTTTTTAGCATCTATGCAGACAAAGAATCCTACCAAAGAGGAGATTGCGGGACTAATGGATGTTGTTTTAAAATATGATAGAATACCCTTAAAAATAGATAATATGAGATTTTGCGGGATAGTTGGAAGTGGTAGGGATACAATAAAAACAATAAATATAAGCACTGCTGCAGCCATTGTTGCATCGGGGTTAGGAGTAAAAGTTGTGAAAAATGGTTGTCGTTCTGAATCAAGCGTTTCCGGAACAACGGATGTTCTAGAAGAGCTGGGGGTAAATGTCCATGCAAAACCAGTAGATATGACCAAAAGTCTTGAAAAAAATAACATAGGGTTTTTTGACGCGGAGCCTTACTTCCCAAAAATGTTTAATAGATATGTTGGTAAATTTCCTTTCATGAATCCTTTAAGTTACGCCTTATCGGTAGCAAGTGCTGTTGAATTTAAGAGAATGATATTCGGACTTTCTAGTTCAAATACAGAATTCACAGCAAGAATATTAAAGGAAATGAGATTTAAGTTCGCGTTAGTTGTTCAAGGGAGTGATAAAAAAGGGGTTAATCATATAGATGAGTTATCCACTCTAGGAAAAACAAAAATATCTGAAATAAAAAATGGCAAGATTAAGACCTATTATTTATTTCCAGAAGAAGTTGGACTGAAAAATGGGAAATACTCTGATATCGCACAGCATAAAACTAATCAAGAAAACTCGCTTCACCTTGTAAAAATATTATTGGGAGAAGCCAACAGGAGCAGCATAGAAATAGCTGCACTAAATGCGGGGGCCTTGCTTTATATATCAGAAAAGGAAAAAAACTTAAAAGCAGGAGTAAGCCGTGCGCTCGAATATATTTATTCTGGAGAATCGATAAAACAACTAGAAAAACTTATTGTGACCTCTAAAGGAGACATTAAAAAGTTGAACAAGTATATTAAAACAGCGAGCGAAGACCATGAAAAAAATAATTAATGAGCTGTATATAGAACTGCAAAAAGAAAAAACAGATATAATTAAAAAAGTTAGCTTGGATTCAAACATCGATAAATCTTTTTTAGAAAAAGAATTTGAAGATTCACTTTTAGCGCTTAAGGGTTTACCGGTTCAAGCGAATAAATTATTAAAACCTGAAATGGTTTTCGTACCGAACTACAGCAAAAAAGCAATAATTTATAGAATTCCAAAGGGGAAGGTTTTGCTGATACTCCCATCAACAACCCCTATTCTTTCTTGCATACTCTTGCCGTTATGTGCTGCAATAACTGGAAATATAGTAGTAGTCAAACCGTCATCTAAATCAAAAAGCATTGTAGTATTTTTAAAAAGATTCTTTAAAAAAAGAAATATAAAAAACATACAATTTAAAACAGGGGTTGGTAAAAAATCATTTTACAAAGTCCTTAAGAAATATTATGACTTCGTATTTTTTATGGGTAGCGAAGAAAATGGAATAGGGGTAGAGCATTACTGCTGTTCCGAAAAAATTGAATATGCCGGAGAATATGGTGGCAATGATTGGGCAATCATTTTTGATGGAAACTTAGAAGTTATATCAAATCTGATTATAGAAAACATTATATTCAAGGGTGGGAGAGATTGTGATTCTATAAAAGGGATGCTCATACATAAAAGAATATACAGAGCGTTCATAAATTTATTAAAAAGTAAAATAAAAGATCTGGAAATAAATGAAAACCCCTCTAATGACACAATCGCCAATCCAAAATTCTGTTCTAGTCTGTGGGCTAAAAAATTCATTTCTGAGAAAGAGGTTCTTGGCCTGTATAAAAAGAACAAACATGGACTAAGCAGCGCTATATTTAGTAATGATAAGGAACACGCATTAGAATTAGCTAAAAAAATAAATACTGCCAGAGTGATAATAAACTCGGATACGTTGGATATTAATCCTTTAATCCCTTGGGGGGGAATAAAATCAACAAGTCGTGGCGGAGTGGAATACTGGGTGACTAAGTTTTCTAACAAAAAGATTATCGAAATTTCCTAAATCGGCAGTCTAGCCTATTTTCATTTATTGTAATGCTATTTTTAACATGGGATCTTTCTTGAGGAAATGGGGCGCGGGGTTGATTGAGGTGATAGATAAAAATGCAAATAGCTGAAAAAGAATAACGGTGGATTTCTCCCCTGTTTAATCCTAATATTTATATACTATATCTTTCTAATTATCTTATGAAAAATCAGGTTACACCGTGGGAAGTTAAGGGAGAAGTAGATTATGGCAAGCTTATTAAGGAGTTCGGGCTTGAAAAAATAGACAAAAAGCTTCTTGAGAGGATAAAAAAGAATGCAGGAGAAGTGCATTTTATGTTAAGGAGGGGAGTTTTCTTCGCTCATAGGGATATGAATTGGCTTTTAGACGAATATGAAAAAGGAAACAAATTTTTTCTTTATACTGGCTGCGGCCCATCGGGGCCGATTCACTTAGGGCATTTGCAGACCTGGTATTTTACTAAATGGCTCCAGGACAAGTTTGATTGTGAATTATGGTTCCAATTCACAGATGATGAAAAATTTTTGTTTAAAGATAAGAGTTATAAGGAAATCCAAGACTGGATGTACGAAAACATGCTGGATATTATAGCAGTGGGATTTAATCCCAAAAAAACACACTTCCTCATAGACACAAAACATGCGGGATTGATTTATCCCGAGGCAATAAAAGTTGCAAAAAAAATAACCTTTTCAATGGTTAAATCAAGTTTTGGTTTCAATGAAAGCAATAACATCGGAGAGATTTTCTTTACTTCTGTTCAGGCGGTTCCCGCTTTCCTTCCTTCTGTTCTGGAGAAAAAGGAAATTCCTTGCTTAATCCCTCATGCAGTCGACCAAGATCCCCACTTTAGGCTGACTCGTGATATACTTCCTAAGCTGGGGCATTATAGGCCGGCAAGTATTCAGTGCCCTTTTCTGCCTCCTTTAACAGGAAACGAAGGAAAGATGAGCAGCAGCGAGTCTGCAAAAGCCATTTTGTCAACAGATAATGAAAAAACAGTTGCAGCTAAAATTAATAAATATGCATTTTCAGGGGGAAAAGATACAATAGAAGAACACCGCAAAAAAGGTGGCAATCCGGACATTGATGTTTCTTTCCAGTATCTGAGGATGATGCTTGAAGATAATGATGAAAAGCTTGCAGAAATTTATCGGGATTATAAGTCTGGTAAAATGCTCACAAGCGAGCTAAAGCAGATTACAATTGAAAAGCTTAATTTTGCCTTAAAGAGGCACCAGCAGGAACGTGAAAAAGCAAGAAAGCAAATAGATAAATTTATAAGTATTTAATTAATAAAATATAAATAAGATATATATTCGTCTATCACATACAAGATGAAAAAAAGAGGCGCGTCAGTACTCATAGCAACTGTATTGCTGATTATAATAGCCATACTGATAGTTTCGATGGTTCTCTACTTTTTTTTGGGTTATTTTGGAAAGAAAGAAGAAGAATCCAAATTGCTCCATGAGATGACCAAAGAAAATATAGGAATAGAAGATGTTAGCTTTGATGCTGACAATAAACTGCTCACCTTGCATCTCAAAAAAGGCCCGGGTTCGCAGGAAATAGAAGAAATAACCCCCGGAGCGGCAGTGCCGCCTACTGGCATTGTCCTTGT
>Ga0154703_189_pt12 | contig 9958 bp, 10 predicted proteins | sample Rifle2008BG13ft_FD_105563 | JGI IMG/M metagenome (GOLD analysis project Ga0154703, IMG submission 105563) | Candidatus Pacearchaeota archaeon RBG_13_36_9
AAAACAGTAGCATCAAAACACTAATTACTGAATTTAAATATCCCAAATACGGGCCTGGAATGATGTACGAAAAAATAGCAGAGAATTTCCTAAAAAACAATGGCTGCCTTTTATTAAACCACAGGGTGGTAAAGATAAACCACCAAAATAATAAAATTAAAAGCATTGTTATTTCAAACAAAAGTAAGCAAAAAACAATAAGCTCTGACAGTTATATCTCAAGCATGCCAATTACTGAGCTAGTGCAGCGCTTATCTCCTCAGCCGCCAAAAGAAATAATCCAAGCATCAAAAAATTTGCATTATCGCAGTTTTGTAACAGCAAGCTTGGTTTTAAGCTCCTCAGAACCATTCCCAGATACTTGGATATATGTACACTCTCCTGAAGTAAAAATTGGAAGAGTCCAAAATTTTAAAAAATGGAGCCATTTCATGGTTTCTGATCCAGATAAGATAGCATTGGGGGTGGAGTATTTCTGCACCGAGGGAGATGAGCTTTGGTCAATGACTGACAAGGATTTAATTGAGCTGGCGCTGACAGAGCTTGAAAAAATAAAGCTCATAAAAAAATCTGACTATCTTGATGGATTTGTAGTTCGTGCAGAGAAAGCTTACCCTGTTTACGACTCTTCTTACCCTAAAAATATTAAGTTAGTTAAAGAGTATCTGGCGAATTTTAAGAACTTAATATCTATTGGCAGAGGGGGATTGTTTAAATACAACAACATGGACCATTCTATTTTAACCGGCCTTTATGCAGCAGAAAATTTGTTGGGGGCAAGCCATAATCTCGAAGAAGTAAATGCCGACCAGGAGTATCAGGAGGAAAAAACAGAAAATGGTGATTAATAAACTGACAAAAATTTTTGTCTCCCGTTCATTCATGTTATACTTAGTGTTTGGGGGATTTGCAACGATTATAGACTGGGGAGTGTACTACCTCTCTCTTTATTCTCTGGGCATCCATTATTCTTTGTCAGTAACGCTGTCTTTTATTTTCGGCTCAATAACCAATTTTTTATTAAACAAGTACCTTAATTTTAATAATCAGTATAAGAAACTGCATAACCAGTTCATACTTTACCTTTTAATTGCAATTGGAGGGCTAATATTCACAATAGTTTTAATGTGGTTTTTAATAGAAGTCTGCCTCGTTGATAAGTTTTTAGCAAGGGTAATTGCAACAGCAATAACTTTGGTATATAACTTCTTAGGGCACAAATACATTACTTTTAATCTTTTAAAATAACTAATCACAAATTAATTTTACAAACAACTAAGAGAAGACCATGAAAAAAGGTATAATGACTGTAATTTTGCCGGTTTATAATGAAGAGAAAAACTTAAATGGAAGCCTGTTAAAAGTAATTTCTTTTTCAAAGCAAAATCCAGAATATGAATTTTTATTTGTAGATGATGGATCAACTGACAACACCAAACAAATTTTGAAAAATCTGAAAAATAATAAAAAAGTTTTTTATATATCCTATTTTCCTAATGTTGGAAAGGGATATGCTGTAAAAAAAGGAGTAGAATTTGCAAAAGGTGAGTATGTCGCCTTTACTGATGGAGACCTGGCCTATTCCTTAAATCATTTAAATTTATTAAAAAAAGAGCTTTTAAGCTATGAGGTGATAATTGGGTGCAGGGATCTTTTAAAAGAAAACAAAAAAACAGTTTCATTGAGAAGAAAGATAATTGGCAAGTCTTTTAACTTTTTGATTCGTGGGTTCCTGAAAATGCCTTTTAAAGACACTCAGGCAGGTTTAAAAGGCTTTAGAAATAAGATTGCAAAAGAGCTTTTCAGGAATCAGAAGATTAATGGCTGGGCTTTTGACGTCGAGTTAATATACAAAGCAATAAAAAAAGGGTACAAAATAACACAGATTCCAGCCAAAGTTTCAGAAAGCCACATAAAAAAACGAACAAAAGTCAAGCTTCTAAAAGACTCAGCAAAAATGTTTTTTAGTTTAATAAAAATAAAATCTGCAGATTTGCTCGGGAAATATGGCTAATGTAGTTTTATTAAGCTTTGACTTAGAGGAATTTGATCTTCCATTGGAACTCGGGCAAAAATTAGATTTAGAAAAGCAGTTTGATTTTAGTAGAAAAGGCTTGGAAACTATTCTAAAGATCCTGAAAGAAGAAAGAATTAGTGCAACTTTTTTTGTAACTGGAGATTTTGCTTTAAGATATCCTAAACTGATTAAGGAGATATCAAAAAAACATGAGATATCTTCCCATAGCCTTTCTCATTTGAAAAAGAGATATTCTGCAGAAAATGCAAAAAAATCTAAAGAGATAATAGAACGCCTTATTGGAAAAAAAATATATGGGTTTAGGATGCCAAGATTATCAAGAGTAGACTCTCGTTCTCTATCCAATATGGGTTTTCGTTACGATTCTTCCTATTCTCCAACTTTCCTTCCAGGCAGGTATAATAACCTTTCTGGGAAAAGAGGGCTGTTTAATAGAGGGAAGATCACAATAGTCCCTATATCAGTTCATAAAACATTTAGGCTTCCATTCTGGATATTTTTTCGGTTATTTGGATTAAACTATATTAAATCTCTAACGAGGTCCTGCATTAAAGACCCAGGGTTCGTTGTATTATATTTTCATCCTTGGGAGTTCAATGATTTAAAAAACTTCAATTTGCCTGTTTATCTGATGAAGAAACGTTCTGGCGCAGAGATGTGTAAGACCCTTACGGCATATATTCAATGGTGCAAAAAAAACAAATATGAATTTTCAACCTTTTATGATTTTCTAAAGACTTTTTCTTAAAGAGACAAAGACCATGGCAAAAAATAACAGCATATTAGACACTACCAGCGTTATGCTGAATTCTTGCAATGAGGAATTAAAAATGCTTAAAGCTAGAATCTCTAAGGGAACAAAAAATGCAACTATATAGTTTCTTTTAGGATGATTTGTAGATATATTAAACAGCACAAATATATTTGTTAAGGAAAGCATCATCATAGATATTGCAGGATATGCAAGGAGGCTGGAGACAATAAGGTACTGCTCACCATATAAGGTACCTATTATCAATCTTGGGAAAAGAAAATAAATAGTGCAGACTGCGAAAGATATAAAAAATATTATCACGAACGTCTTTTCTAACAAGGGCATGTAGTCCTTTTTTTTATCATAATTTTCAGATGCTAGCGGGAACATTGCCCTGCTTATTCCCCAGGTGCCGAGAAAGATTATCTTGCCAAGATAAGAGATTGTCCCATAATATCCCGCTTCTTTTGGGGGGAAAAATATTTTAGCTGCTAGGATATCCATAGCCATCAAGACAACTATACAAGTGACTGCGATTAAAGAGGCCAGGGGATAAGAGATTTTTTTGTCGTCTTTAATCTCCTTAGTTTTTAAATACAGTATTTCTTTTAAGAAAATAAATGAAACAAAAAATGCAATGATTATGCTAAGCACTGCCCCAATAACTGCACCGCTAACTCCAAAACCAAGATATATCAATAGGATTCCCAGTCCAAGATTAATAGCCCCCTCAACTATATAAGTCAACCCTAAGGATGTGAACCTCTTTGTCCCTTGCAAGGTGCCCCGTGTTACGGGAATTAGGAATGTCCCAAATAAATATAACCCTGCCAGGATGAGCAAATTCTGATCTATATGGATGATTTGACCTAGAACTGATGAGACTAAAAGAACACAAATATACCCTATGGCTGAAAAAATTAAAGATCTTTTTAAAGAATTTATCATTAACCTTTTGATTTCATAATCTTTTTTTCCTACTTTAAATTTAATTGTCATCCTGCAGATAACTGTTTGTATAGACTCCATAGGGAATGTGAATATTAATATAAGGCTCATTATAGCCGCGAATATTCCATAATCCGCAGGACCCAGCTTCCTTGCAGCCATAAAATTAAATATAAGATTAAAAAGATTAAAAAGATTATAGGATACGAACAATATTGCCCCGCCAATGAAAAATTTCTTAGTTCCCGATTTCATATTAAACTTTTCCAGAAAATTATGAATCCAAGTATTATTATTGCTATCTGTATTCCGTGCAGGAAGTAAACCACATCAGTTTCATATACCTTGCCGCTTTTTTTTACTTTTTTTAATATAAGAATTGATAAGTGCTCTAGGCCGTATATCTTGCTATAAGGCGGCTCAAGGCTGCCATCTTTTTGAGGCTTTCCAAAAGATTCTTTGTCTAATTTAACACCTGCCCTTAATTTAAGAACTGTTTCAGCAATATAAGGGATAAAAAAGAAGATTGCAATTCTTTCGCAATTTCCTAAAATTGCAAATATTGCTATTAAAGTGCCTATTGGATAAGTCATTACATCTCCTGGAAATACTTGTGCGGGATATTTGTTAAATATAAGAAAAGCAGTCAGGCTTGCAACTGCGCATAATCCTATTAAAGTGAGCCAGGAGTTTCCAGTTAAAAAAGCGACTATACTTAATGCACCTAAAACTAATATTCCCTGCCCAGCTTCCAGCCCATTAAATCCTGCTAAAAAATTAAAAGTTGTTCCTGCCCCAATTATCCCTATTGGGATTATTATTAAAGGGTAGATAATGCCAAGACCAATCTCTCCAAAAAAAGGAATCCAAACTGTTGAGTTTCCTGCATTAATAACCATCAGCGGAATTGCTGCAATGAAAACTAGAAAAATCCTTATCTTTTTTCCCAGCCCTATTTTCCACCCCAGGATATCATCAATTAATCCTGTAAAGGAGATTAGTGCAATTGAGCTTATTAACGCCAATATTTCGACAGTTGTTGTATTTGTATTCAAGACAAAAGTTTTTATTGCAACATAAGATAACACTCCTATAATAAATCCCCCTATCACAATAACTCCTCCGCATTCTGCTACCTCGGGTTTTTCATATTTATTAATATCCCTGCCCTTTAAACCGCCTTTTTTTGCCCTTTTTATCCAAGAAGGCAGTGTTATAAGAGTAAGAAAAAAAGCCAGTATTACAGGAATAATCAGTAAAGGTTCCATTTTACCATTTTATAGAGTCCAATTTATATACTTGGTTCTGTCCCTGTCAATATACATTGGGTTGAACTTTTCTTCTCCAGTGTAATTAATCTCCCAGATTTTTATAGGGCCCTGCACCCCCTGGAAATAGACAAAGTCACTTAATCCCATGCCCTGGGAATTTAAGTTATCTATAATAAGATTAGGTTCAGTGTGAACAAGTTCAAAATTAGGGAAATTTTTAAGAGGGTCATCTAACAAATATACCTGCCCCAAAAATCCGCGCATTATTCTGGGGGATAGGTAGATAACTGCTCCCAGGTCGTCTTTTCTTACCTGCTGCCCTACCTGGTCTATTCTCTGAATAATAAATGCAGTTGCATTTATCCCAGATTTGAAGTCTATTAGTTCTCCTTTAATATACAGGTATCTTAGGGGGATTCTCGTTTGTTGTCCCTGGAAATAAAACACCCCTTCTGGCTGCTTGAATGTGATACTATCATTGTCGGTCTTTGTTTCAACGACTACGCCTATTATTGCAGCGCTTTGCCCTGGCAAGAAAATCTCGGATTTATTATCTGCATTATACACTATATCTTCGTCCAAGGCTGCCCCGCCCTGATAAATCCTGATAACCCCCTCTCTTGTTTCCTGCATTTGTTTTTCATTAGTGACCATAGTTGGAATCCAGGAGTACCTGTCGTAATTAATATCCGAGCCTATACTTGAAAAAGCAGTGTATTTTCCTATATCGCTGGAGTCTATTAAAAAGTGGGTAGCGTTATGAGAGTATAAAAAATTTAAAGCATCACTTTGATTAGGAGAAGTTAAGGTAAGCCTTCCGGTCCAGTAATTCCAAAAAGATATGGCGTTTCCCCCATCAGTTACTGTTGCCCTATTCCCTATGGACTGTACCCAATAGCCATAATCCCACCAGTGCGCAAAAACCGCATCTTCTGGAGTTTCTTCTCTTACCCACTCCATTGCTTTTTGCCACTGCTGGTTGTAATAAGAGGGAACAAAACTATATGCCTCGTTCTTTACCTGATTATAATAAGTCCAAAAGATAAATACAGTTAGCACCAAGAATAGGATAGTGAGAAGGCCCATTATTATTTTAAAAGTTTCTTCTTTTGTTTTTCTGAATCTTTCAAAAGATTCAACAACTAAAAAACTCAGGAAAATAGGTGCAATAGGCGCCAAGACCATTATAACCCTGACTGCGCTTCTTGCACTAAACAAGCACAGCGCAAACAAAGTAAATAAAAACAAGTATCCATAATCAGTATTTTGGAACCCCTTGTTTCCTTCTCTAAAATACCTTACATGGTAGTAGATAAGCCCCCCAATCAAAGCCAAAGCTGCTCCATAATAGGCAAATTTGCTTATGAAGTTCTCCCCATTAAAGGTGCTGTTTCCAGAATACCTGCTAAAGACTAAGCCAAAAAAGAATAAAACATACAATCCTGTAAGAATCCATGCATCTTTTTTCCTTATGTTCGCCAGCATCTTCTTGAATAAGACTATTGAGCCTATGAAAAACAGCCAGAACAGTAATGCAATTCCCCTGATGTGCGGACCAAAACTGTCTTCCCATTCTGTAAAATAAGGCTGCCTGTTTTCTGCAACAGTAATTTGCCATCTTCCCACTGCAGGAACGAAGAACATTTGGTTAATTGCTTTTAATTTATTGGGTATAAAGTCCATGCCAAAAATTAAAGAAGACAATATCGCAATTAATATGATGCTAATAATCATGGATAAGATGTTGTGTGGAATCTTTGTTTTTGATACTCTCTTGCTCTCTTTTAGTCTTGTATTCCATAGAAGAAAATCAATTAGCATTATAAAAAACATTACGAAAGCCATGCCAGTGTCCAGGGAAACAAAAAAATCTGAAATCTTAGCTCTTGTAAAAATTCCAAAAATGTTAAGGAGGACAGAGCTTAAGAAAGGAACTAAAATCCAAAGCGCGTAGACAAAAAATTCTCTTTTGCCTATTTTGTTGAGTATAAATGCAAGAAACGTTGCTATTGCTACTGTAACATATATGTATTGCACCCCTCCCCAAACCATGGCCATAATTTCAGTAGAGACTCCTGCAAGCCCGCCAATAATCAAAGAACTCTTGAGGTTCTCAGTTTTCCAGGCTTTGATGAAGAAATAGAACGCTAAAAACATAAAAAAGAACCCTGCTGATTCTTTTTCAGGAATTCCTGCGACAGTTCTCGATACAAAAGCAGGAATGACAATCATAACAAAAGTAGAGAGTAGGGCAATAAGGTTGGCATTAGTTCTGCTTTCTTTGTCTTTCCTTATGAAAATTTCTCTTACAAAAAAGAAAAAAGAAAGAATGGTTAATGCGAACATAACCACTGGAAAAACAACGCCTGCAAAGTCTACACTTACGGCTGGGTTGATAAAGTGGAATATATAATAAGTCCATGCAATCATATAAGGCAGAAGCATAGTTTCTCTTGCCGTTTCAAAACCTAAAGGAACATTCCTCATCATGTCAAACTCTGGCAGCCTGCCTTCTTCCACAATTGCTTTGGCGTACCTTAAGAATAACCAAGGGTCTAGGTCTGGGCCAAGAGTCCAGGTATTTGTTGTTATATCCCAGAGTCCGGGCTTTCCGCTGAAAGACTTCCATGGGTTGAAGACAAACTCTGCCAGGGAAGGAAAAGCTGAAGAATGGTCCTGCATAGGGAGGCTTCTTATATAAACCCCCAAAATAATGGCTGCTAGCAGGGCAATAACTACCCAAACGTCTGATTTCTTAAAAAAAGCAACCAGCTTTTCTTTCCTTTTGTCTATCAGTCCTTCGTTGACTCTTTCTTCTTTAGCTTCTTCCATATTTTATTCAAAAGTTTTATTGTAGAATCTTTTCAACATCCTTCATAATCTCTTCAGCAGTTTGTTCTTCTTCAACTGTCTTTTTGCCGCAATAAGGGCAAATCTCTTTAACTTTCTCACTTTCAAATTTATATCCGCATTTTTGGCAAAAATATCTTACCATTTTACCTTGTTATAAAACTCTATGTTTTTAAACTTTATCCATCTCGAGTATGCTTTAGAATAATGCGGGGGTTATAAAGACTTCTACTAATGCAGCTACAAACAGCACAATAACTGCAAGAATTATTAAGTTGAGAGAATCCTGCAGAACTGACCAAAATTTTTCGCTTCTTATATTATGCCTTATCACAGAAATGCTTATAATCCCCCCAGCCATTGCCCCGATAAAATATGCAGCTATTTCTGGAAGTCCGTGAATCATGTACCTTGCAACGCCTAAAGGCAGGCTGGCTAGGTTGGATTTTGAGAAAATCCCCACTGCAGCCGCAATTACGCTGGCATTCCAAGCCAGGACAAATATGGCGCCTGCCCCAAAAATTAAGGAAAAGATAAGCGTGAACATAAGAACGTAAATGTTGTTCGTAAAAATCGCAATTAGTTTTTCCTTGGATGTAAGAAAGCCGGTTGTTTTTCCAGAGACTTTAATGCCGTATTGTTCTGTGCACTCATTGAAATTCGCGGGCCTGTTTATCATGCAATAAGTTTCAATCTGCGCCCTGAAATTGTTCTCTGAAGGAAAGGCGATATAAAAAAATGAAAAAGCTATTATGAATCCTAAAAAAAGCCACAGAAATCCGAAAAGAGTTTTGTTGTGCTCCTTTAAAAGCCTGAACGCCCCCTCTATCTTCATGTCTTTTTCTTCTTCCAGCTTTATAGCATAATACATATAGGGCATGGAAAACATGACACAAAAAGTGATAATCAAAATGCCGGAATATTTTGCCAAAACAGCATCCTCTCCAAAAATCCAATTAACCAGGATTATAGAAAGGGAGCCATACACTAAGCCGATGAGAAACATCTCCCACGACCTTTTTTGCGCTCTTTTTGGGTTTATAAGCATCTCTAGCATTTTTTGCCTCTCTGTCTTTATACCGAAGGACGCCGATAATTCCTCAACTGCGCCTTTGGTATTCAGGGAAAGCCATATCCATTAGGGAAACTTATGGCTTTCACTTTAAATATATAAAAAATTAAGTTTAAATACATTTCTTAATTAAGATTCTTATGTTAAGCAGCAAAAAGAGGTTTGAAAAAATATGCAGAGATATTAACTCCATAAAAATACAGGGAGCAAGAAACATCGCTGTTGCAGGATTAACTGCTTATAAATTAGTGCCCACAGAATCTGCCAGGAAGAAAATTATCTCCCTGAGGCCAACCGAACCATTTTTAATTAATGTCCTGAGACAGGCAGAAACTCTTACAATAAAGGAGCTTAAAGAAAGATTAAATAAAAATCAGAAAGTAATCAACAAGGAAGTTTTTAAGCTCATAAAGAAAAATGATGTTATCTTTACTCACTGCCACTCTTCAACTGTAGTCGAAGCCCTAATATATGCAAAGAAAAAAAGAAAAAAATTCGAAGTTTATTTTACCGAAGCAAGGCCTTTGTATCAGGGAAGAAAAACAGCCAAAGACCTTAAAAAAGCAGGAATAAAAGCTACCCTGTTTGTTGATGCGGCAGGTGCAGTTGCGTTGGAAAAAAAGCAGGGAACAAAAAAAGCAGATTTGGTTTTATTGGGCGCAGATGCAGTTACGAAAAAAGGCACAATCAATAAAATAGGCTCTGGAATGTTTGCACAGATATCAAAATACAACAAGATTCCAGTTTACATCCTCGCAGATTCTATGAAATACATTAAAAAGATAAAGCTGGAAAAAAGGCCATCAGAAGAAATATGGGACACCAAAAAGATAAGAATAGTCAATTTTGCATTTGAGCTGATAAAAAAGAAATATATCAAAGGAGTTATAAGCGAGTTTGGCTTGCTCTCTTATAGGAAGTTTATAAAAAGGGCGAAAAAAGGTTAAAGATTCAACGCCCAATGTCATTAAGTTAAGCCTTAACTTTCTTTTTTGTAATAATCACATAAACTCTCTTTCCCAAAT
>Ga0154703_180_pt4 | contig 9836 bp, 13 predicted proteins | sample Rifle2008BG13ft_FD_105563 | JGI IMG/M metagenome (GOLD analysis project Ga0154703, IMG submission 105563) | Candidatus Pacearchaeota archaeon RBG_13_36_9
GGACTTTTGCCTCTTGTTTTATTAATTCCATCTTCTTTATTACTTCTTTTGCTAGCCCCTGTTTTTCTTCTGCTTGTTTCTTTTCTTCAGAGGCAATATCTAAAAACTTAGAAGGATTGGTTGCAGAATAATATTTTGCTTTATTCTGGATTATATAGCTCACAAGCCCTTTTTCGATTAATCTATCTAAGACATCGTATACAGTAGTTCTGTGAAGCTGCGTTCTTTTGATTATATCTGCTGCCGGCGATAAACCTGTCCTGAGCAGGGCTAAATAAACTTTTTCTTCAGTTTTCGTCAGGCCAAATTCTTCAAGCATTTTGTTGTTATGTTACATAACTACAATTGCTTAAATAGTTTTTGGTTGCTATTTTGTTATGAAAAAACAAACAAACGAAACAGAAGAATTAGAAGAACTTGATGAACTTAGAGATTCTTATACTACCGAAGATAAACTTTTCAATATGACAGCTTCTCAAATGTCAGAACACCCCTGTAAACCAAATAGGAGGAGGTTATAATGGAAGTTGAGCATGAATCAGGGCAATTAATGGAACTTGAAGAAATTAAAAAAGAATATGATCCAAAACTTTTTACAGGGATAGTTAAACCTAAATTTAGAGACCCAAGCACCCTTTCGCCAGAGCAATTGACTGATCCAGATTACCAGCAAATGGATTCTAAAACAGATCTTGATGAGAGAACAAGAATACTTTTTGTAGATGATATGCCTATTTGTTGCAATATTTTTATGAAAGGTTTATCTGGTGAATATAGTACCTATTGGGCAAAGAATAGAGAAGAAGCATTAGGACAGATAAAAAAGGGAAATTATGATTTAGTTATTACAGATTATCATTTAGGGGATGAAGCTCCAGAAGGGGGCTTAGATGTTATAGCAGAGTCTTGCAGACAAGGACTTCCTGTCATTTCTATAAGCAAAGAGAATCATAAAAGTGAATCTTTAGACACCGGAGCAAAGAGATTTGTATTTAAAAAGGAATTTTTCAATAATATTGAAAATATAATATCGGATGTATTGGAAAATGAAAGACGATAAAGATAAATCAGAAAGATTAAGATATCTTAATGAGCAAAAACAAATACAAAATCAAAAAAGAAGATTTTATTTAGACAGAATAGAAAAATTAAAGAAATCTTTACTTGGATATCATAAAAAAGGAATTGAATATAACAGAGGTTGGATAGCTTTTCATGAAAAATCAATAGAAAGACACAAAAAAGAAATTCAGGAGGTTATTACTCTTAATGAGAAACAAGAGCAAGAAGAAAAATTGAAATTTCATATTGAACAAATTGAAAGTCACCATAAAAAATATATAGAGTATCATGAGAAAGAGATTGGGTTTTTAGAGAAAGAAGTTCAATTATTTGAGCGGGGTATAAAAAGTTGTGAAGAGCAATTAATTTTTTTGAATAAAAAAATAGAGGAGAATAAAATTGCTTAAAGGAAAAAAATAAAACAATAAAAGAATTAAATAAAAATTAAAGAAAATATGAACTACGAACCTGTGTTTAAGATAGATTATGGCAATATATTCATAACTGATTTGTTTATAAGAAGTTTTGTAGACGCTGATGCTATTGTAACCATTAGGAATAGGAAATGGGAATTTTTCTTGTCTAAGAGTAATTTAGATAAATATGCTGAAGAAGGATATAAATTTGCTCTGGAAGGAAACAAATACAAAGAGTTTGGAAAAAAGCATCTTATCTTTATAGAAAGATTTAAACAACTTAAAGAAATAAATATAGAAAACCTTGATAAAAAAGGGTTTCTAAAATTTTTAGATAAGTTTAAAGATTTTGCAGTTGATTTTCGCGATGTGTACAAAGAAACAGAGTTTTTTTATTTTACTAAAATAGAGAAAGAATTAAATGAATTTATTAAAGGCAGATTTTCTCTTCAGGATTTGCTATCCAATAAAGTCGAAATTATCTTCTGGCCAGAGAAAATAAGAAAGCTAGCAGAATATATTATTGGCGTGCAATATCTTAAGTTTGAGTATAGAAGATTATTAAATGATATTTTTCTTGGAAAAAATTCCTTTGCTTCAAAGATATTAAACCAACTTGTTGTAAAAACTGGGAGAGAAGATGCAACTTCTATGACTATAGAAGAAGTAAAAGCTTGTTTAAACGGAAAACAGATAAAATATTTTTCAGATAGGCATATTTATTCTTTTATAAATTGGAATAAGGAAAAACAAGAAGTAAACATTATTTCCGGAGGGGATGCTTACAAAAAAATGAGGGAGTTTGACAGATACATCCCAAAAAACGAGGTTATTGGAACTCCTTCATGTAAGGGTATTGTAAAAGGAGAAGCAAAAATAATAACAAGAGTTCCATCCACAGAGTATGAAACATTCTTAAAAAGTACAAAAAGATATATTTTGATTTCAGATACTACGGGGCCCGAATTTATGCCAGCAATAGAAAAAGCAGCAGCAATCGTAACAGATGAAGGGGGAATGATGAGCCATGCAGCCATACTTTCAAGAGAATTTGATATTCCATGTGTTGTTGGAACAAAATATGCCACAAAAGTTTTCAAAGATGGCGATAAAATAGAAGTTAATGCAAATAAGGGGGTTGTTAGAAAAATAAATCCAATATGATATATAAAAATAATAAAAAAATAAAAAAGGGAAAAAATCCCGTTAAATAAAATTAGTTTTTTTTACTTCTTAGACAAAGTTATCTCGATTGTGGAAACGTTGACTCTCTTTCCTTCCTTGTTTTCGAATTCTTCACTGTCAATTTTTATGTCCTTTACCCCTATATTGTGTTCTTTAAGGAATCTCTTTGTAGCTACTTCTGCTACGTCCACTGCTCTACTGATAAACTTTCCTCTTGCCTTTATGATAACTTCTGCGCTTCCTTTTGTTGTAAATTGCATTACAACTCCGGTGACGTAATTCATGAAAGGCTTGCTTCCGATATAAACAACGTTTTCGTCGCCTTTTCTTTCTGTTTTTTCTGTTTTAATTTCTTCTGCCATTTTGACCTCCTGGTATTTTATTGAATTCTGTAAGCAATGAAATTGCTTAGTATAAATCACTGAACTTTTCCTTCTCTTGCCTGTACTTTTAGCCGCGATATGTAGCCGGCTATTTTATTCCTTACCTTTTTGCTTGGCATTGTATTTCCCAAAAGCTTCTTGTTAATGTTAAAGTCCTCACTAAAGTTATTTTCTTCTTTAAGCAGATTATGCCCTGTTCTTTTCACTAAAGTCGATTTTATACGTCCCATTGTAATGTTTTTAATGAAAATCCTTGTTTTTGTATGTTTTTAAAGTTTTTTGTTGTCAAAAACTATGTTTTTTAGTTTTTGAGCATGCTCTAAAAGTCATATTCTTTCAATTTTTAGCACAGAAAAATATGATTTAGAGTAGTCTGCTGCTTTTCTGCTGATTTCTCCCTTATGCAGCACAAGGGCAGGCAGGGGTATTTTTTGTGCTTCAGAAAGCATCTTTTTTAAGTCTGTTTCAGAAAGCTTTCTTTTTTCAGTTGCAAATGCCAGAAAGTTTATGGGGCCAAGCTCGGAATTTATCTGAACTATGCAGCTGTATTCCCTGGGTTTATAGTATTTTTCTTCAACTATAAGGTACTTTCTGCTTATTTTTTCAATGATATCTGTCACAAAGAGAGATTTGGGCTTTTCTTTCTTTTTAGGCTCTTCTTTGATTATTAATGGATTTTCAAAATTTTCCTGGAATTCTGGTTTCTTTATTTTTAGCTTTTCTGTTTTCTCTTTCATCAAAAACTCTTGTTTTTGAATGTCATCAGAAATCTTTGATTTCTGAGATTTGGCTACTTTTAAGCCAATATCCAGCTGCCTGTCTTTTTTTGTGGCTGGTTGGATAATCTTGGGCTTTGAAACTTCTATTTTTTCCTCTTTCTTCTCCTCTTTCTCTTCTTTTTCCTTTGGCTCTTTCTCTTTTCTTATCCCTTCTTTTTTAACTGGCTTTTCTTCAGCTTCTTCTTTTATTTCTTGCACTTGTTCTTTTGTCTTTGTTTCTGGCTCAGGGATTTCTTTTTTTTCTTTAATTTTTGGCTCTAAAATTTCCCTTACTTCCTGCTCGGTTGTTGAGTGAAACCTCCAGAAAATTTCTTCATCTTTTTTAAAGGGAAAGGCAAAATCTTTTAGGCTTCTTAGTGCAACTCTTATTGCAGGCTCCTGCTTTTTGTCTTCCAGGATTTTATTTTGTTTTAGCGATAAAAAGGCTTCTCTTTCTTTTTCAGGCAGGTACTTGTAAAATGGATCGAGCATGCTTTCCTGCCCTTTTATGTAATATAACGGAGAGCCCCCGACTTTTATGTTGCTTATTTTTATCGCATCTTCATTTGCAAGTTCTGAGAGAAAAGCGCCTGCAAAAATAGAAGATATTTTTATCTGGCTGGCTACATGAATCGGCAGGGAAGGGCCTTTAAATCTTAGAATGCTAAGTATCTTGTTTTTGGTTTCTAAAGGGTCTGTTGGCATGTTAAAGAAAGATAGATAAAGATTATAAAGTTTGTTGTGGTTTAGTTAAGGTTTCAACCATCTAATTTCATAAAAATTCATCCATTATATTAGAATATTCATTATTCTTTTTTTAACTGGTACAGTAAACAACAAGGTTCACATATACTTAAATCAGAATAAAATTTCTTTACTTTTGGATTTTCTGGTGTAAGAATTCCTCCTAAACTTTGCTTTCTTATATTACCAAATTCGTGGCTCCCACTTATACATTCATAAACAGAACCATCGGTATGAACTGCAAAACTTGCCTTGCCTCTTATGCAGGGACCTCCCCCATATTTCGGAGAGCCAACTTTTAAAGGTGTTTGAATTCCGCATTCTTCCTTGTCAATCTTTGCAAGTTCTTGAAATAATCTGTTTAACTGCTCTTGTGTAGGAGCAAGTTTAGTTATTTCCTTGTCTTGCCCTCTTATTATAAACGATTCTAAATAAGGGATTAGTTTATTTCTTCTGCAGTACCTTAAAATTTCACTAATCTCTTCTATATTCTCTAAAGAGATATAAGACTCGACTCCAACTTCAGATGTTTTTCTACCTGTTTTTTCTCTTTCTTTTTTAACTTTCATTAGAGTTTCTAAACCTTCACGCATTTTTTTGCTCATCCCAACTCTTCCAATTATAAAGTCTTGTTTATCAAAGTCCATTGAAAATTGTTTCACTAAAATACTAACATTATTATCAAATAAAAAATTAGATAGTTTTTCGTCTAATTTACTTCCATTTGTGAAAACAACAGAACCCATTCTTTTTTGATAAATGTATTCAATTATTCTTTCAAAATCACTGTCTAATGTAGGCTCCCCTGCTCCAGCAATTACTATAACTTGTGCTCCTCTTTCATATGCAAAGTCTGTTATGTCCATAACTTCTTTATAAGTCAATTTTGTCTTTGTTCTATCTGTATTCATATGTTCAAAACAACCATGACAGGAAAGATTACAAATTCTTTCTAAATCAATAAACGCATGATTAAACTGAATTTCCCCAGACTTTACTCCAGATGCCACATCAAAATTATGGCGTACTAACTGAGATATTCTTTCTTGGTCTGTATATTTTTGAAATGATGTTTTTTCCATTTTTATCACTTTATAAAGGTAAAGTTTTGTAATATATTAAATTTCTTATTTAAAAATACATCAAATCGAAAAATTTATATACTTATTTTTCGTTATTTCGATATGGCCGTGAAATTAGATGTTAAAGATAAAAAGATTCTTGAACAGCTTGATTTGAATTGCAGACAAAGTAACAGTCAAATTTCTAAGATAGTTGGATTAAGTAAAGACATTGTTGGTTATCGAATTAAAAACTTAGAAAAACAAAAAATTATTTTAGGGTATTATTCTGTATTAAATATCACAAAGCTAGGTTATGTAGCATATAAGGTTATGTTAACTTTTAAAGATACTACTTCTAAAATAGAAGAGGAAATTATAAATTATTTAAAGAAAAATAAAAATGTTGGTTGGTTGGTAAGTTGTGATGGTTATTATAATCTAATGGTTGTTGTGTGGGTCGAAGATTCATTTATTTTTGAAAAATTCTTTTTAGAATTCTTAAAAAAGTATTCTAAATATCTAAAAGAAAGAGATATATTAGTAATTACTGAGAATCATGCGTGCAGAAAAAGTTATTTATATGATAAAAAAATTGATAATTTGCCTGATGTATTTTATGGGGATGAAAAAAAATCTAGGCTCGATGAAAATGAATTAAAAATAATTAATTTTCTTGCAAATAATTCTAGAATAAAATTACATAAAATTGCTGAATCTCTAAATCTTACTGGGGAAGCTATTGCTTACAGAGTAAGACAATTACAAAAAAAAGAAATCGTTCAGTCATTTAGACCTATCATTAATTCTTCTCTTTTAGGTTATGAGTATTATAATGTATTATTTAAACTCAAAAAATTTAATAGGGTAAAAGAAATATTTGGCTTTTTTAAGAAGAGTCCTAATATAATATACTTTGTAAAATATATTGGTAATTATGATGTAGGCATAGACTTAGAAGTGAGAAATGCCCAAGAGTTGAGAAAGATAATGGATGGAATCAAAAATCTTTTTAGCGATGTGATAGAAAGTCATAATCCTGTTTTAATATATCAGGAACACAAATTATCTTATCTTCCGGAATAAAATGAAGACCCGGCGCATCTTAGGTTCTCTTATGGCTTTATCCATCTAATTTCATAATATGTGCAATCCTGTTCTTCGTCCAATATCCCTATTAAGAGATTTTTTTTGGTGGAATGAGCTACCCTGTTTTTAGCTGAAAAATCATGCCATGTTAAACTAGAAGTTTCTGAAACAGGATAAAGTATCCATTTGGCATGGTCTTCCCCTGGCTTTATTCCCCGGTCGTATATCCTGAAATCTGCGCCGAATTTTAGGGCAGTTTTTACTATAAATCCCCGGTTCCTCATGTCTCTGAAAACAATATATTTTGTCCTTATGTTCTTGTCTTTTTTTCTTGCCTCTTCTAATAACTGCTCAAACTTGAGCTTCTTTTTTCCAAAAGAAACCTCCATTTTCCCCCTTTCCAGAAGATAGAGAGCTTCAAACATGGAATAGATAATTTTTCCTGACTTTAATTCCCCAAATCTTGACTGGGCATGAAGAGCCATTGCCTCTTTCTTGTTGCTAAACACACCTTCTCCGTCAAAAACAGCTTTTATCTTTATTATTTTTTCTTTTGGCCTTTCTTTGGCTTTCTTTTCTGTTTTTGATTTTTTATTTTGTTTTTTTGCTGACATTTTATTTTTAGTAACTTATTTATTAATGTCCAGGCCGTTGAGAAACAAAGCAATATGGTTCACTGTTGAATATAAGTTCATATCTGGTTTTATATTCAGATAGTCTTATTTTTCTGTCTTGTTGTAACTTTACTTTGGCCATTATATTTTCTTCTATTCTCTCTTCCATATTTTCATCTGCCATAATTTAATAAAACAAAAAGAGGTTAATAAAACTATTGCTTTTCTTTGATTTTATCGCTAAACTGGGGATAGCAATTCGGGTATAAATCTAATTTATATTCTTTAGAAATAATACAAAATTCATGGTCTTTAACTATATCTGGAAATTTTTCTTTTAAATCTAGAATAATATCTTGGAATGCATCATAACTTTCTGATTCAAAATCTATTTCAAAGTCCCAGTTTCCCATAAGTCTTTGCGGCCAGACAGCTCCGGGAATTGATGAGATATAATCCATAAAATCATTTGTTCTCTCTTCAGTTACGCTTGCAGAATAGATAATTGCCTTGCAGAACAGCCTGCCGATTGCTTTTGGGTTAAGATGAACTTTATATGCTAAGATAATCTTCTTTTTTTCAAGTTCTTTTAGCCTATATTGAACAATTCTTGGTGTCTTGTTTAATTTTTCTGCTATTTCTGTCAAAGGCATTCTTGCATTATTTGTGATTACTTTTATTATATCTTCATCAACTTCATCAATTTTCTCTTGTTTATCTTTTGTTGTATGGTAGATAATTCTGGATACATTTTTATTGTCCTTTTTTAGAAATCCTCTTTCTTGGTGAATTAGATGAATTGTTGTGGTAATCGCTTTTTCGTGTATGTATTTTGAAAATTTATTCAGCACTATCTGGACTTCATCATCAAGTTCGTTAACATTATGGACCAGGAAACCAACAATAATATCCCATCTGCCTGTCGAAATAGCAACCCACTCTGTTTTTTTATGTTTAGAAAAATATTCTGCTATTTCTTCAACTTTTTCTTTATTTGCATTTGTTAATCGGATATACAACTTAAACTTGATTATTCCTAGTTTAAAGTAATTAACCACTGTATGAAATCTTAGAATCATTCCATTTTCAATCAATCGGTCTATTCTGTATTTTACAGACTCTTTACTAATCCCCACTTTCTTTCCAATTTTGTTATTCGATTGTCTTGCATCTTTATCTAATTCAGCAAGTATTTTCATATCTTTTGCATCTAGTTTAATATCTTCCATATTTTATTATAGTAACATATTATTTATAAATTTTGTTATTTTGTGTAAAAAATTAATCATAACCTTTTTCTATTTAACATAACTACTTTATAGTAATAAAATGAAAAATAAAAAGTATAAAGTGGGTTTGTATAGCCTGCCACCTTATCAACCTGTTTATATGCATCCTGCATCGGCTTACTTAGCTGGGAATTTAAAGAAGGAGTTGCCTGAAGTAGCAGTTCACCAGGAAGATTTTAGTACTTCTTCTTTGGATTATTTTCTTGGCAGAGATTTAATCGCTTCTATGAGCAATATTAAAGTTTATAGTGATTTTCAGGAATTTAGAGATGCAAAAAAGGCAATTGCTCGAAAGATAGAAGAAGTTTCTAGCGGGAGATTGAAAATTAAAAGGAATACTGTGGAGTATGTTCTTGATGAAGAGTATAAATCAAGAGAAGGTTTGTTAAGAGCAATAAGAAACAGAAAAAACAATCTTTATTATCAGTTTTTTGAAGATAGAATTTTGCCGCAAATTGAATCAGGGGGTATAAACCTTATAGGATTATCGGTAAGTGACCAAAAGCAAATAGTGCCGGCCGTAGTTTTGGCTTCTATGATTAAAGAACGATTTGGAGAAAGAGTCAAGGTTGTTTTTGGGGGCAATATTATTACAAGAAATTATGATGTTTTTTCAAGAGATGATGAATTGAATAGAAAATTGTTTGATTATTTTGATTTTTTAATCCATCACGAAGGAGAAACCGCTCTTGTTGAATTAGCCAAGGCATTAAGCAGAGGGGGGGATATTTCTAGAGTTCCAAAGCTGATATACAAACATGAGGGGAGAGTCCAAGAAAACTTAGAATTTGTTGTAGAGGATGTTAACAGTCTTCCTGCACCAAATTACGATGGGTTTGTAAAACAAGGAAATCAATGGACTCCAAAGCTGGTTATTCCTTATCTAATTGGAAGAGGATGTGATTGGGGGGCCTGTAGTTTTTGCGATATTCCTGCAGGATATGATGGGTCAATAAGAAGGATGGAAGCAGAAACAGGCAAAAAATTTAATGTTTTAGGAAAAGGAGACGGAAAAAGAAGAAACCAGAACCTTGATAAAGTAATTTTAGAATTGGATGAACTCAGCAAAAAATATGGAACAAAATATTTTAGTTTTAGTGATGAAGAATTAGCTGGAAATCTCTTAAGAAACTTTGTTGATAAGGTTTTGGAATCAGGACTAGAAATAGAATGGGAAGATTATGGAAGAATAGAAGATTTATATTTAGACAGAGATTTTTGTGAAAGATTAAGAA
>Ga0154703_135_pt4 | contig 9703 bp, 11 predicted proteins | sample Rifle2008BG13ft_FD_105563 | JGI IMG/M metagenome (GOLD analysis project Ga0154703, IMG submission 105563) | Candidatus Pacearchaeota archaeon RBG_13_36_9
TATCTCTAAAATAGTAAACCCTCTCTCTTTTAGGTAAAAAGGCAGGAAAGTATTCACCAGAACTGAAGATGCAGCAATAAAAAAATATCCAATAAACAGATAAATCAAATTTTTCTTTTTTACTTTCTCACTCTCTTTTTCCATCTTATCTCATAAACTTTATTTTCTTTATCTTCCCCTTGTTTTCATCAAACTCTATTACAGCTGCCTTGCCCTCAAGAGCAGCCCCTGTATTAATGACTGTTGTTCTTCCTATTTTAATTTTTCCCTGATTTTCATGCATATGCCCGCCAATTCCTAAAATTGGTTTATGTTGTTCAATAACTCTCCGTATTAGCTTAGAGCCATAATGCTCTCCATAAGCTTCTTTTGGAGCATTTTTATCTCTTATTTTATCAAGGCATTTGTAAGGCATGTTATGAAAAACAAAAATAACTTTCCCTTCTTTGTTTTCTTTTTTAAATTTTTTAAATAAGTTATCCAGTTTTGCCTTATATCTCTTAAAGTTCCTGCTTTTAACTCTTCCTGGAATTGTATGCCCATAACTCCCTATAAAAATTAATCCTCCAAATTTAAAATAAGAATACTCAAATCTCTTGATATTTTTGTATTTCTTAATAATTTTCGAGAAAAAATCCTGGTCATACCACTTCCATTTCTTAACATCTTTAAGATAAGTTTTATTTATATCAAAAGTATCATTTATTACGCCTTCATAATTGCCAACAATTGTAAAAACAGGAACTGGCATTTTATTTAATGCCTTTAAAACATTTTCTCCGTTTTTCCAGTCTTTTTCAACTAGCTCTTTTGTCTTAGTTTTCCCGATAACTTCCCAAACCTGCTTGCTCCTCCCCCAGGAATGCTTGAAAAATATCTTCTTAAATGAAAAACTTGGATAGTCGCCTATACTAACTATTAAATCCGGTTCTTCCTTCTTAATTTTCTTCCTTAACTTAACAGGAAATTTCCCATGAAAGTCGCCAAGAGCTAATATTTTCATTTTAAGAACTTTATTTTATTTATCTTCTTTCTTTTCTCATCAAACTCAATAATAGCTGCTTTCCCTTGCTCTGCAGAACCTATTGACACAATAATTGTTTTTCCAAGCTTCTTCTTTCCCTGATATTCATGCATGTGCCCGCATAAGAATAGTTTTGGTTTATATTTTTTAATGTATTGAGTGTAGGGTTTAAATCCTACATGTTGTCCGTTCCTTGGATTCTCTCCTTTATATTTAACAACATCAAAATGGCCATAAGGAGGGTAATGAGCTAAGAGAATATCTATATTTTTTCTTGATTTACTAAACAATTGTTTTTTTAATTTTGCGTATTCTTTTTTAAACCTTTTTATTTTTATTTCAGTATACCCTCCTTTTTTTGTTAGGACAACATCCGGAATAACGTAACCTCCAAATGCATAAACAGTCATTCCTTTAATATCTACAATTCTTTTTCTTAGGTAATTCATATTCTTCATTTTCTTCATTAAATGCGAATAATTAACTAATTTGACTCCTCCTGTTCTTTCTTTTTTTCTTCCTTCAAAATCCCAGTTCCCGTGTACTATATAAACCGGAGTTCCTACATTGTTCAAAGTTTTAATGATTTTTTTGCCAGAATTATAATCCTCCAGAATATATTCCCTGACTTTCTTTTTTTCAACAACATTCCACCATCCCTTGTAAAGATGCTTAAAAACAAGTTTTAAGAGTTTTTTACTTCCACCAAAATCTCCAATAGATAAAACCACGTCCGCTTTTTTTATTTCTCTTTCAAGTTTTTTTGGAAATTTCCCGTGAAAGTCGCCAATAGCAAGAATTTTCATAAGAGAAATAGTAAAAAGTTATTTAAAAATCTGCCTAAAAAATTTCCTGTAACTCTTCAGTGAATAGAAAGATATATATTATAAATTTATATAATTTAAAGATAGCACTTTGCTGTCAAAAACCCAAAAATCAGGAACAATGAATTTGTTAAGCAGGAGAGAAGTTTTAGAAATAGGTCTTGCTAGCGGGCTTGCAGGGCTAGTTGGAGGTTGCAACAGCGAATTCTTCAAGACAGACTTTATAACCAAAAAGGCTGACAAGATAATTAAAGCCTGGGATGAAATAATTAGGGGATACAATGAAGAAACAGGCACTATATCCCCACCGCACCCAAAAAGAGAATTTGAATCTTTTTATACTGAAAATGAAGACGGAATTACTTTATTTTACAACGTTGAGTTTGCAGGAATTGCTGACTTAGAGAAAGTCGTAAAAGAACAAGTTAAAGATTCAGTAATCAGCGCATTGCCAAACAGTAATCAGTTAATTGTTACAGTTAAAAATAAGAATCAGTTAGGTTTTCTTGAAAAGATTCTTGGAAAGGCAGATGTATTGCCCCCTCAAATATTGCTAAAATTTACTGCTTATGCTGATTTTGGAAACAAAGCACAGGATTATGCTACAGAGTTAACCATGGCCATTAGAAGCAAGGGAGAAGAAGAATTTGCTGCATTAACAGACAGTTCCCAATTTCCAGGCGCAGCAGAAATAGTTAGGGGCAGGATTAACATGGGTTCAAAATGGGGCATACAAGTCGGTACTTCTACAATAGATCTAAAGACTATGTTAGATGTTATGGCAACCGAGGGCTATGTTGAGCATCTCTTCCAAACTTATCTCCTTCTTTCCAATGGCAAAAAAGGAGGATTAAGCGGAGAAGAAAAATTGCCAATTCCTGAACAGATTCTAGCAGGTGTAACTCCTGTTGTAACCAACAAAATGGAATCTTCAAAAAGTTATTTTGAAGGAACAGCAACTATCTATAACAGCGGATACACAAACCTCGTATATAGGGCAGGAGTAGGAAGTTCAAAACGTCCTGACATCAGAAGGCCGGACTTCCAGGTGCCCGTTATTGATGAAGTGTTTAGCGATGGTATTATTGCACCAATTGGCGTACCAATCATAACAGGAGGAAAGCTCATTGACATAGAAGCAGCCATGACAAGAAGAGATGCTATTATTCCATTATTTGGAAGTAAATATCATGAAAAGCGCCGCGCCAGAGTTTATTACGAAATTATCCCATATAGAGTAGTTATCTGGGACACTTCCGCTTTAGAAGAGGCTCATTCTAAGTATACCCCTCTCAGACCAGCCCCCCCTCCTAGACCTGCTGGCCCTAATGAAAATGATGTTGAATCTGATAAGCCTTCTAAAAACTAAGCCTAATAAAAAATAAAACCCAAAAAATGATAGAATCATCAAAAATAGGTATTTTAACTATAGATTTGAAGTAGTAACTTTAAAATGACACAAAACCGAAAGGTTTAAATACTTCAAGTTTCTATGAATATTATAATCACCTCTTTTTACCCAGAAGAGGCTTAAGTGGCATCTACTTTGAAGCTATGGAAGCCTCTTCAAGGGTTTTATACCTTGTTGTCTTCTTTAGAACACAATTTTTTTTAGTCACAGAAAAGATTAAATAATTCTTTTTCTTATTCAATTAATGACTTCCTACTATGTAGATACTTGTATCTATCTAAACCTTTGGAAAAAAGAAGTTGATGAATCTGGGAATAAGTTATGGGAATCTGCCAAGAATTTCTTCGAAAAAGCTGAAAATGAAGAGGCCATAATTTACTATTCTGGTTTCCTGTTAAAAGAGCTTATATTTCTGCTGACAACTGAAGAATACTTGCAGAAAAAAGAATTGTTTGATTCTTCTCTAAATTTTAAGAAGACAATTTTATCCAAAGAAGAGTATGAACTCGCCAAGAGCATTAGCAAGGCAAACAAACAATTGAGCTTTTATGATGTCATCCATATATTACTTGCTAAAAAGACCAATTCAATTTTAGTCACTAGAGATAGAATATTAATTCAGCTATCCAAGGACTATTCAGTAGAAGCAAGAAAGCCTGAAGATTTATAAGCGGTTTATTTCATCTAAATCAGGGGTCTCTTTGGAAAGTTTTTCCCTTATTCTCTTGATTTCTTCAACAGAATTTCCTTTGTGATTGATGCTTCCAGCTTCTTTCTCCCACACAAATCTCCTAACTGCATCCCTTATAACCTCAGACCTATTAGAATAAATCCCTGATTTAACCAAAATATCAACTCTTTTAATAAGAGCTGGATTCATTCTTATTTGTAAAGTATCCATTACCATTGTAATGTAATTGTAATGTAGACTATTTAAATATTTGTATCTCTTCAAGGGTTTTATAAGTTGTCTTCTTTAAAACACGATTTTTTTACTTTACAAATTCTACATTTTCCACATTTTCAAATTCTTTATCGCCTGTTAAGAATTTCACGTTGAGGTGCTTGGCCATTATATGAGAAATACAATCAGTCATAGAAACCCCCCTGTCTTTCCAGCTCAATCTGAATTTCATCGCTTCATCAATCCACTCAGGATTTAAAGAGCTAATATGCTTAGAATATTTATTAATTATTTCCGAAGCATTCTTGTCTTTATCCTTATAGAGATTATAGCATAGTTCTGCAAAAATAAAATTGTTAATAATAACATCTGAATCTAAATATTTCTCGTAATTCTCATTACCCTCAATTATCTCCATAATTGCGTAGGTATCAAAAACATATTTAACCATAAAGCTCTTTGTCAGTTTCTTTCATTAATTGTTTAACTGACTTAGAAAATTTGTGTTTTCCAAAAGTTTCCCTCAATACGCTTCCTTTTTTTACTAATATTGCATCTATCTCTTCTCCTTCCTTCATGTTCTTTCCCCTCAATACTTCTTGAGGAATAATTATTCCATACGAATTTCCCCATTTCCTTATTTTTGTTGTAAGTTCTGCCATGTCGAAAACGGCTTATTTATGCTCGTTCCGTTTTCGAGCATCTCAAAAACTTTTGGTTTTTGATGACTCTCAAAGTTCTTTTAACTTTGAAGCAAGAAAATTTTTCTTGTTTTTATTTAAATTTTCTGTGCAGAAAATTCCCTTCCTCAGGAATTTTCATGCATCCTAAAAACCCTGACAAATAAACGAGAGGGTTTTTTTGATGTATATACCGTATAAACGAGAGTATTTATATTTTTCTATTGCCAACTTTTCTTCAAGGGTTTTATAAGTTGTCTTCTTTAGAACTACAAGCCTTTATCTTTGTTGCTTGCCTAAATTAATTGTCACCTCTTTTCCCCTAGAAGGGGCAGACTAAGGCGCTCTTCTCAAGCTCTAGAAAGCCTCTTTAAAGGCTTAAAAATCCTTCTTTATTTTTTGTAAATCTCTGTAATTTTATCTTCAGAATTATCCCATCGTAAACTTATTTAAACAAACCCGGTTCTATAAGTTTATAGTTTGCACCTAAAAGGAGAAGAACAGAAAAGGGGGTTACTTGGGACATCTTTTTCTGAGTATTCAATATGATAACCTATAAAGTAGAAACATCACCGGAGTTTCAGAAGCAGTTTTATAAATTAGATAGGGTTTTACAAGAACGAGTAAGGAAAATTCTGGACAGCCTGCCGTTTCGTAATTGGAAGCAGGATGCTTTAGCAGGCGACTTAAAAGGATTCTATTCTCATCACTTTGAAGATAACCACTATAGAATAATTTACACAGTCCAGGACTATATATTAAAAATTCTTGCTATCTGGGTAGGGAAGAGGAAAGAGAATTTTTATAAAGATTTGAGAAACTATCTAAAAAGAACTAAACAGTTAAAATAAGATTTTTTATAAATTTTTTAAAGGGATTCCTTGACCGTTAGCAATTTGTTGTAAAGATTTTTGAATTGACTTCAAAGTATTTTTATCTCCGAGAATCTCACAGGTTTCTTTCCATTTCTCTATCTCTAACTTTAATTTCTTTTCTTTTGAGGAACTTAGGCTTTTCATTTTTTATATTCCTAGATAATAAAATAAAATAATAAAGTTTATAAACATTGCGATTAATTTTAGGTTGAAATTTTTCTTGCCTTAATTTTACGAACATACTCTGGAACAAGTTTTATGCCTAGCAGGATTACAGCAATTCCAAGGATGCTATAAAAAATGTATATTGAGTTATTCCTTATGCCTCCAAAAAGTCTTGTAAACGCTCCAGTAAATCTGTTAAAACCCGGTTCTTTAATATTTTCAATAGGTTCATTGTTTTCGGTAACATTTTCTTCGGTAGATGTTATGTTTTCTCCTGGCTCCTCTAGGATCTCAGTTATTTTTGTTTTATTCTCTGTAATATTCTTCTTTAACGATGCTGAAATGTAACCGCCACCACCCCCACCACCTCCACCATCGCCACCTTTGGGAGCAGGGCAAACTCCACAGTCTTTTGAACAAGTGCTGCAGGTTTCTCCGCCATTACAAACAGCATCCCCACAATAAGTTAACTGTTCCTTAATTCCTGAGTGTGAGAGTCCTGAAATCTTGTATCTTGTTCCATTTTCTATTAATTTACAGGCATAACTGCTGGATGTTCCTGGGCAGGAAATCCATGTTTCATTTTCTCCTGTGCAAGTTTCAGATACCTCACTAATCAAGGTTATTTCTTGGTCTTTTATGCAAATTCCTGTTCCATTAAGGACTCTAGCAAGATAAGCTGTTTTAGTGTTATTTTGAGAAGTTAAATCTATTCCCTGAACAATCATGTAAGACTTATCAGACTCATTTGAATTTAAGGTTATATTTAGCATTTGTAAGTTCAATTTATTTTTACCCCCATAAGCCCAGCCACCGCCGGCTCCGGGGCTCGTAGGGATAGCGTTTGGTGCTTCATTAGTAGAAGATAAACTTAAGTTGCTAGAATTAAGAGTATAAGTAAATGTGAAATTGAACTCTAAAATAGTCTTATTATTCAAATTCAGTTTTATAGGTTTTGTTCCAATAAACCTTTCAGACATGTTTGATGAATTGTTGATAAATAATTCAAAACCATCCACCAATGAATTTCCGATTAATCCATTGTCATCAAAATCGCAGGAGTAATAAGACATTTCTTTTTCAATAGGCTTTTCATAGTTTCCTATGCAGTTATTTGAGTCTATCCAGTCTTTGAATCTTAAGTCTCCATCCTGGCATTCGCTCCAATTTTCTTCTAATGTCCAATTAGGTGTACAATCATAAATTTCTAAGCTAGATGTAGGGCCAATTGTTATCTTATTTGCTATGTCTTCTATAGTGAACCAATAAGTAATATTATATCCCTCTTTACCACTCAGATTAACTTCAAAAGAGCAATTTTTATCTACACCTGATTCGCATGGAGAATATACTGTTTCCCAATAATCTTCTCCTTCCTGTAGAAAACAATCTTTATACTCCATCATCCCTTTATATCTCCATAAGAAATGTGCAAGGTTCAGATTAGTCCAAAAGGCAATGTCATTACTCTGCTTTGCTTTTTTTGCAGTGCTACAAAAATCTAATATCTCTGGGGCATATTTGGAATGCAAAATTATTTCTATATCAGGGTTTACTGATTCTCTTTTTTCTATATTTCCTTTAGTAATAGTATAATTCCTATCCCAATGTCGCTCTCCAGAATCGAAGTTATAAAATTTTAAAGATACTTCTGAATCTTTAGGAAGTTCTTTTACTATCGGTAGCTCTTTTGCGTATTCTGGAAAATTATCTAAGGTTATATTAGCTTGATTATTGGCTGCGAGAATGCCCTCAGGATAATTAAAAGAAGAATTTTCATTATGAAATAGAAAACTTAATCCAACATGCTTAATATTCTCTTCAGTATAACTAACAGTAAAATTAGCGAAAAGAGGCGCAACTCTTGTTATATTTGCAGGCCATTGATTATGGATTATAGGTGCTTTTGTATCAGTAAAAAAGTTTGTCCAATTATCTAAGGTGTTATTAGCGTAATCCTTAAGGGAGAAATTGATAAAGTGCTCCCCTTCAGCTAGATTAGTAAAAACTGAAAAGAGAGTATTACATTGGGAGCAACTATTTGAAAGATTATTATCAAGATAAATGATTATTTCATTAGCAATTTTATTTAAACTAAGGTTTACCGTAGATTTATTATCCAATAATATGCTACCTTTCTGATGCCAGGAAATATCTACTGCTGGTTTTAGTGTGTACTGACTCGCACAACTAGCGCTAAAGGTACAATTGCCTGCATAATCTGCATTGCCATTTCCGTCACAATATGCTTGACAGGAATATTCTCCTCCAATTCCGTAATTATTGTCTCCTGATCCAGAAGAACATTGGGTATTGGAACTGTAGATTGTTGAAGAGTTGTAATTTGAACAACTAGAATCTCCATTATTAGCATATTTGCATATTCCGCATGTATCTACTATTTTATCAATATAGGCTTCTGTAGAACTTGACCCGGTGCAAGAGTAATTTCGGTACTTAACGTAATTTGTTTCGTTAGGACCTTTTATCCCGGAAACAATATATCCATCAGATAAAATCTTAGGTTCTTTATTTTTGTCAAAAGTAATCTTTAAATTAGTATCGCAACAATTTCCGGAAGTACAACCTACGAGACTGTGAGTTTCAATCCAAAATAGCCTATAAAGTCCAGAAACCGCTTTCATTGAATGAGGGATATTCGCTTCAGAAATTTTTTTAAGGTCATTTCCCCAATCTCCATTATCATCATCCTTCAAATCGTTTTGAGAATTAATCATCAAAGATGATGAATATTCTGAATCTGACTCCCATAAATAATCATAGTTTGAACAACTAGGTCCAAAACAATACAAAGTACCAGATTGGCTACTTAATATATTATTTCCGTTTTCATCGTCGCTTGCGTAATGTTGTGTTTTTTGAGCTGTAAACCAGAATAGTTTGAATAAGTTACTAGGGTTAGATTTTACCTCTGAATTCCAATAAGGAAGATTTTCATATTGGTAAAATTCATTTTCGTAATTTCCCCCCACAAAATGTTCATAATTCGATTCAGATTCTCCCCAATAGTTCTTGTTATTGTTTAAATTAGCCATTGTATCTTCGAAAGATTCATCTCCCCCATAAACCAAAGCATGCAAATCGTTATGTACATGGGCTGGAACAGTCATGTCTACAAGAAGATGAGAAACCCTCCCCAAATAATAATAAGATTTGTCTTTATTTGAAGGGTAATTGGGGATTACATAGTTATCCCATAAATATTGGGCTCTGTTATAAGCACTACCTCTTATCTCCCAAGATTCTGTTAGTGGATTTGGAGCTCCACTAATACAACTTGAATAAGAAGGTGAATAAACTCCCAAATTATAATCGCCATCTTGGGAAATATCTGGATCCCAAAAATGTTCATGATAACTACATTTGTAATACCCAAGACATTCGCAATCTTCTTTATCCTCCTCTCCTGCACCAATTAATATACCTTCATTTAAAGAGTACCCATCAGAATCTAAGAAGTCATTATAACTATTTTTATTAATATTATTTTGTAATTCTAATGTGGACCAGATTTTTTCAGCTTGTAAAGAAACCCATTGATGTACTGGAGCAGTAGTCTCATCAACCTTGTGCATAGCACTTATTTCTCCAGAACTATTAATCTCTGTGTCCTCTCCTAAAACATAATTTAAACTAAGGACTAAGAGAAATAGTAAGAAAAAAGTTGTATTCAATATTTTTTTACTCATCTTTTTCCCCTCCAGATTAAATAAAAGAGAATTAAAAATAGGGCTATATAAAATGCAAAATGAATAGAAACTAAGCTAATATTTGAACTTTTTATTCTGAAAGGGTCGTA
>Ga0154703_177_pt3 | contig 9573 bp, 11 predicted proteins | sample Rifle2008BG13ft_FD_105563 | JGI IMG/M metagenome (GOLD analysis project Ga0154703, IMG submission 105563) | Candidatus Pacearchaeota archaeon RBG_13_36_9
AAAAGCTTTCCCTCAAAAGTTTTCAAGTTCTTAAAAATCCCGTATCCAACACTCGATTTATTATTTGAAGCTCCAATTACCGCTATGCTTTTTGGATTAAAAATATCATCTAATTGTTTGATTGTCATTTTTTTATATCTTGCAGCATTTTTTTAAATTTTTTTCCAGCTCTTTTATCCTTTTATCGTATTCTTTTCTAGTATCCAGTGAGGATTTTGTGCTTTTTTCAGAGAACCTTTGTTTCTCCCCGTTGATTCCCTCTAAAAAACTAAAAACGCAGAAAGGAAGCGCCTCTGTGTTGTAGCCTCCTTCAAAAGTAGCATACATGTTCTTAAAATTCTCTCTTAATAATTTTCCCAAGTTGTAGTATGCATTAAAGCTTAATTTTAAGTCCAAAAGCAGGTCCCCAAGATAAGCATCAAATCCTGCTGACAATGCAACAACATCTGCATTAAATCTCTTAAGATATGGCGTTACCCTATCTATGGCATCAAAATATAAGTCATCTCCTGTGCCTGCTGGAAGCGGTACATTTATCGTGTAGCCTTTTCCTTTTCCTTCTCCAAGCTCATCCATCCAGCCCTTGTTTGGAAAAGCAGGATACTGGTGAAGAGAAAAATACATTACTTTGTTTGTATCGTAAAAAATATCCATAGTGCCGTCTCCAAGATGCCCGTCAAAGTCAAATATCAAAACTTTTTTGCCCTTATTCACCAGCCGCTGAACAGAAATTGCAAGATTGTTAAAAATACAGAATCCAGAGCTTCTTCCAGGATGTGCATGATGCCCCGGAGGCCTTACCAAGGCAAATCCGTTTTTTTCGGAAGCTGCTATTGTAGCACCTACAGCCATTAGGGCTGTGTTCCAGCTTCCTTTTGAAACATAAGTGTCAGGGTCAAGATACTCCTCTTTATTGCACGCCTCTTTTACCTGCTGGACATAATTCTTATCATGAATCAAGCTAAGATATTTTTCCCCGCTTTCTATTTTTGTTTCTTTCAGTTTTCCAAAACATTTCAGCCTTTTCTTGTTCTCAGGATGCATACCAGTATCATGCTCTAGAAAAACCTTGTTGTAAATTATTTCCATGCTTGCCCCGTTTGTAAAAATTATAAGAAATTGAGGTTTATAAGGTTTTTACTTTTTCCAAAAAAATAAGCGCCTAATAAAAGACCAAAATCCAGATTCTTTTTCATAAATTTCCTGGCTAGGAGTTTCTGGCTTCATTTTTGGCTTTATCGTTGAAACACTGCCGCTTTTATATTCCACTGCCCCCATATCAGGCTTGCCATCTGTAATTTCACCTGTATCTGGCAATGGATAATGAGGCCAAGAAGCAGGTATTTGTCCTCCAGAATTTATTGCAGGACTTGTTGCTTGTAAAGAGAATCTATCATATATTTCCTGGAACTGCAAATCCAGCTGCTGCTCAAATCCTCCATCGTTGATAATATCCTTATAATCCTTTTCTGAAAGCCAGTCCCAGGCAAGATTGTATTTAATATCTCTTGGAGTCAAGGCATCAATTTCACTTTGAGCTTTCCACAAAGGACTTTTTGCAATGTTATGGGCAGCAATTGCATTTGCAAAATTAGTTAATCCGGTTGGATTGTCAGAATAGCTTACTCCATCCCACCTGCCAGCACCAGAACTGTCTGTATATTGGTCCCAGTATATGCAGTAATCAGTATCTATATTAGGATTAATTGAATAATAATAAAATTTATCTGAGCTGCTTTGAGAAGTAGAATCAGACATGCCTTTTGAATAATAAATATTATTCAACATATGCATCCTGTTTTGTTCATCAGGAGTATTTGGATAATCCGCTAATGTCCACCAAGAGCCCATAACAGTATTATGATACCAATATACATCCTGTAAATTTGTGGATACATATCCTGTTTTCATTAGAGAGCCAATTTTATAGAAGATATTCCTATAGATATATGCAGGACCCTCTTGAGACTTTCCTTGAATTGCATCAAAATCAACATCATGGAAAATATTATGGTATATCTTTAGATCATAATCATCCCCATTGTAATCAAAGAAATTAATTACTGAAGTATATTTTGATATAATATTGTCATGTATGCTTGCATTTTTGCAACCCCAGAAAAAAGGAGAGTAATATCCGCTAATGGTATTTCCTGATATCTCTGCATCAGCAGAGGACCTTCCTAAGATGCACTCCAAAGCGCCTGCCCAAAATATCCCTATTTCATCACCACAAGTCCCCCCTTGTTTTGCGTCGTAATACCAATATCTCTCCCACCACCCTTTATTCTGTATAAGATTGTCTTTTATTTTTATTTTATTGGAACCACTTGATAATTTTAAAGGATACTGGTTGCCAACCATATAATTATTTTCAAAAATTAAGTTCTCTGCATTATTCAAAAGAACAGCAAAACCAGAAGAATATTGCATTACAATATTTTCTACTTTAACATTTGCGGAATTAATCTTCAAAAGATTAAATATTACAGGTATTTTATAATTATGATTTACAGGAGAATCTCCATTTTCAGTTGAAACATAAAGTTCATTTGTATTATTATCATAGAAGAATCTTCCAGGAATCTGAAGATTATGCTTTCTGCCTTCGTAAGGATAGCTCGCCCAAGAGTCTTTGCTTGGGTCAAGATAAGAAGTGCCATCGTAAGCTCCAAAATCATCTGAGCATCCAGACATGCTTCCAGGAGTAGTAGACTCTATCATGCTTTTATACCCTCTTAATAGCTCGCCATCTTCATAAACTTGTATATCTACTCTATCCTTGCTTCCTCCTCCGCTGCCTGTGTACTGATTCTCTGTAAGATGCTCTTTTTCAACTCCATCCAGCTTCCAGACATAAGGTGTTTTGTAAATATTTCCTTCAACATTAGTCCATATGGGATTGAAATTTTTTTCAGAACCATCTATCACGGGAGGATTTGAGGAATCTGCTCCAATTAATGTTATTCCTGCTGTATTAATAGTTACAGTTTCCTGATAAGTTCCAGGATAAACAACAATTGTATTTCCATTTGATGAGGCGCTTACTGCACCTTGAATAGTAAGGTATTCTTTTGTTCCTCCAACATCAACGCATCTTACTTTTGCATCATTACAATCATAAGATTCGGGGATGCATGCTCCATTACTGCAAATCTCCCCTGTTCCACATGTCCCGCATCCATTTGGATCTTCACATCCGTCATCTCCACAAACTTTTCCGTCACAATTTGGAATACAAGAAGTGCATCTCGGATCATTGTAGGTAATAATAGGGGTGCCGCATAGATTGTGCTCGCATGCACAATTGCTCAAGCAGCTATTGCTTACATCTCCCCCATAATCATAATAGTCATTTCCATGGCATTCATCATTGCAAGCTGTTGCTGGGCAGCTGTTTGTTGAATCGCACTCTGCATCACAAGAGGCTTTACTGCAGGTGTGAGTGAAAGAATAGGTAACTGCACTGCACGCGTTATCAATGCAAGAAGAGAAATTTTCAGGAGCATGATCCAATGTAAAAGGATTGTCATCTGGAGTATAATTGCAGGTTTCTATTTCAGTCAAGTTAATCCCGCTACAATTATCATCATGAATGCATGCAGGAAGGCTGCATGCTCCTTCGAAACATCCATGAGGGCAATTATAACTTTCGTTTCTTGCCTCAAAATCGCTTCCATTATAATAGCAATAGAACTCTATCAAACTCCCCAAACAAATATCCTCTTTAAACACGGAAGTTCCTGAATTATTAATTGTTACATTGCCTTGAATATAATAATTCCTATTATCAGAATCAACGCAAGTTGCAGAGTTATTTAGGCAAGAGTTGTTGTAACAATAAAATCCAGAATTGCAGCTTAAACAATTGAGGGAATTAGAGCATCCATCACTTAGCGCATTCCCGCACCGATTTAGATCATAATAATAAGCACAGTCTTTATTTGGAGTGCAAGGCGGATTTGTTGTTCCCCCACTGCTTCCTCCCTCAGTGCCGGGTTTTTTGCAGTCTTTAGGGCAGTTAGTATAATTCTCTCCTCTATCACATCTTCCATTGCCGCATAAATTAACTGCCTTGGAAGTATCATTTATGTTTGAGCCATTAATAGGGGTCGTATCATTAACATTTGTTTGATCGGGCCCGATTTCATTTGGCTCAATTGGGCGCATAAAATAATCGTGAGCAAAATAAGCAAGAACAAAAAGGACAATTAATAATAAGGCCCCTATAGCTATAATCAAAATTAAGTTGTTATTGCTCTTTTTTACTGGCTGAATCTTGCAAGCAACCTCTTTTTTCATGCAGTTAATATAGAGAAGAGGGTTTATAAATATTTATAATTCAAGTTCATTTATAAAGCCCATAATTGTCTTATATTTCTCCAGATACCTAAAACCTTTTTCACTTAAGAAATAAACTTTCTTGCCATGCTTGTCTACGCTTTCGGTTATAAAACCTTTGTCAGAAAGCTCCTTAAAATATTCAACAAACCTTTGAGAAGATAAATTAGATTTTCTAAGCAGGGGAGTCATTTTAATTGCCCGATTATTTTTTACTACTTCCAATATATCTTTTATTATTTCCAATCTTTCGCGCTTTGGCATTTTTAACCCGCTCTCTTTAAAACTTTAAAAAGTATAAGCATGAAAATTCCGAGTGAGATAAGATAGACTGTCAATTGATAAGTTCCAATTATTGTTGGAATAAGAATATCTACCACATTCAAAAGCCAGAACGCAAAAAGGAGTATGTAAACAATAAAAAATCTGTTTTTCTTGTTTTCTTTCTTGTTCCGGTGCATTATACAAATGCCGACTGCCAAAAGCAGAAAAAGGATAAAATTAATTCCAAGATATAACCAGGAAGCATCATCAGATAAAAGAATTATTATCGCGATTATGACTGCAAAAATATGGAACAGGTAGCTTTTATTTTCCCACTTCCTGTAGACCATGCTGTAAAACAAATAGAAAACAGCCATCGAGCTTGCATATATGAATACGAATAGGGTTAGAGGCGCAATAAACTGGGGGATTTCCCTTACTGCATTAACTCCAAAAAAATAAACTAAAAATTTTATAAATGACCTGAAAAAATAAGCGATTGCAAAAAACAAGAAAGAAAGCCTGAAATATTTTATACCCTTATGATTGGTCAGTTCGTATAGCTCTTTTGTCCCGTAATATACCATGAGGCTGCAGAGTATAATTACAAAGGAATATATAATCTCCATGCCAACAGATATGGTGAGGAGCTGTTCCATAACATCTTGCATTCTGACTGGCGGCATTTTAATTTAAAGTTAATGATTTATTTAAACCTATTTGAATGGACTTAAAATATATTTAAAGAATATGGACTTGAAATGTATATTTTTGCTTCTTCTTGTTTATAAACCTAAAAGTTTTCCTTTAATTAAATCTAAAGAGGGAGAAGGTTTGAACCACTCTTTTCCCTTCCCCTCTTTTAGATTGTCTAAAATAAATAAAACAGGCAAAAATGAAAAAACATAAAAAATTTAGTAGGATACATAAAAGTGCAAAAATACTTGGGGCTATTTTGCTGGGAGCCATGGTATTCAGCGGAGGAGCTTTAGCAATGCCGTTAAAAAACAGTGCATCAGATAAAGGGGAAGCAATGACACTGATTAAAAACATGGCACAAAACGATATTAATTGTATAGACCAATGGAATAAAGAATTTTCAGATGGATACGAAGGATTTGATAAAAACGCCTATCTTGAATCTTTTGAGAAATATACTGGCAAAGAAGCAATGAACGAAGGGGCAGTTTCAGGAGCTATAAAAAACAGCGACTACGAAGAATGGAAAGAAGCAACACAAAACCTGGAAGGTTATCCAAAAGAAATAGAACCAATTCCAAAAGAAGAATTTGAAACCCTGGTTGAGCTTAAGAAAGCAGAACTTGTTTAAATTAAGTGGAATCTATAGATTTAAAAGCCCATTTTTTCTTAACCTTTCATGGAAAGCAAATTAAACAGGGGGTATCCCCATAATTGAAATAGGCGATTCTTTTAGCTTAAGCTTTCCAAAATCTAATACTAATATTTTTATACCATTTATTCTTAAAATAAGATGTAAATATGGCGGTTGTAGTTTAATGGCAGAATACAAGGTTGTGGAAAACTGCAAAATCCTTGGGACGAGGGTTCGATTCCCTCCTACCGCTTCAATACAATAGTTCAGTTACACAAATGCTTTTAAAGCATAGATTTCTGTAGAAGTTAGTATAGGGGTGATAGTAAGAAAATGGAAGAACTAGCACCTTTAGACATCAATGGGAATAAGAAGGCTTGGGCTAAATACAAGAAGAAAGAGTTTAAAGAAGGAAAAATTGAAGGGTTATCAAAGCACAATTCTGAAATTATTATTGCCCTCTTAAAAAACTTGGAAGAAGGGATTAACTGCACTTCTAGAGGTATGAGAACTCCGGCGAGCCTATTAAGGAATAGAAGAACTGCTAGAGTATTAGCAAAGAGATGCAAGAATAAGGATTTTGACAAGTTAACAAGGGAAGAGATATCTAGAATAATCAAAAAGGAAAATTCCGAGGATTTCGCTAGAAATGTTAAGGTTATATTCAGATGGATGCATAGAGTAGGTAGAATGAAGGAAAACATAACAGAGCATATCCTGCCAACCCAATTTTCAAAAGGTAAGCCCCCTTGGGTTTATTTAGGGGAAGAGGACACTAAAAGGCTTATCAACGCTCTTAATTCAGATTACAGGGCTTTAGCAACTTTTATACTAGACAGCGGAGTAAGACCGGAAGAGGCTTGGCGCATAAGGGTTTTTGATTTCCAAGAGGACTTTACCATATTGGACTTACCGGAAGTAAGAAGCAATGGGGAGAGAGTAGTAAAAAAACATTCTTTTGAAAGAAAAATTAAACTCAAATTATGCTCTCAACTAATGAAAGAATACGTAGAGCGTGAACAATTAAACCCAACTGATTTGATTTTTACAATGACACAAGCCGGATTTAACAAAGCCTTAAGGATGACCTGTAAAAAATTGTTTGGAAAAGAGACTATAGAAAACGGAGAAAAAAAGATAATTTGCGAGCCAACAAAAGGAAGAGAAAGCCCGGATAAAATGACCGCCTACGACCTCCGACATATTGCGGCTTGCTTTTGGTTAAAGAGGTATAAAACTAATAGAGATTTAATGTATCGCTTTGGGTGGAAAACTGAAGAGAGGATTTTTTACTATTCTGAATTTTTAGATATGAGGGATACTATAGACGACGAAGACCTAATAACCAAAGAGGATAAAATCAAGATGGAAAACAGAATTAAGGCGCTAGAGAAGATAGTTTTTATGCTTCAGAAAAATGATGGCAGCCTATGCGGTGAGGAAAAAGAGATGGCGGAAGAACTTGTTCAAACAGGCAGATGTGTCAAGACAAAGAATTTTGAAGGGTTTGTTTCTTAATCCTTATTGTTGAACCTCAATGTATCTTGATTAATTCAACATTAACGAATTCTTAAGTTAAGTTGTATCCTTATTGTTGAACTTGCAGATATCTCAACTTAGCCCATTAGTGAAATTCATTATTAAGAAAAAACTTAACAGATTGCTTAATCTAATAGGCTGCTTTCCCCACCGTGCTTATTCAGCTTTTCAACACATTCTTCACAAATAACATACTCTTCTTTTGGTTTTTTACCAAGAATTAAGCTATCTTCTAATATCTGATTTTTTGTTGATATATCTAAATCTTCAAATCCAATTTTATAACCTCTATTGTTTTCTAATTCTTTTTCACTGACTAATTTTTTGCATTTAACACATTTCTCAATCTTCTTAATCATTTTTATTATCCTTTAACACATACCTGCTATTTTCTTCCAAGCACTACAATATCGTGTTTCTGTCTTTGTTTTTTCTACATCTTTATATTTAACAATATTCTCACAAACCTGCTTTGTTGGAGGATAAACCCTTAATTCTGTAAGGGAATAATCTAGCTCTCGGCAAACACCATCAGAATTACATTTTGCACCTATATCAATATCAAATTCCCCTTTGCTAAAAGGAGCAATGTATAAAGAATACTTATCTTGAGAATACTTATTTTCAGTTTCATGTCCAAGGGTGTCTCTTGTTACAATATTAAATTCAAATATACCCCCCGTATCATCATTGTTATAAACTACGCACTTTGTAAAGAAGTCTTGAAATATCTGGGGACCAAAATTAGTATAGATTTCGCATTTGTCTCTAGACCACTTTACTTGCTCATCATGGCAAACCGGGGTATTATAAGGTTCTTTCTCTGAATAAATAACATTAGCAGTATAAGGAACTTGAACGAGCACCAAAATAAGATAAAGTACAGTAATAACTAATAAAACACCAACAATAAAAATTGTGATTTTTAACCCACTCATTTTCATATTACCTTAAGCGAAATGATGCTTATAAATATAACGAAAAAGTGATATATATGTTTCGCTAGTATATTCGATAGATGGAGTTAAAACAATTTATTCAGCTACTTATACTTCCCTTTTTATAGTATAACCACAAACAGGACAAAATGATTTGAACACCGTTTTACTTCTAAAACCTCCAGAGGTTATTGTTTCCACAACTAAATTACCCTTTTTACATTCAGGACATTTATTGACAATTGTTTTTGTTCTTTCTTTTTCATAATTCTTTTTTTCTTTATAGTAACCCATTTTAATCTCTCTTTCCGTGTTTATAAGGAATTCTTTTAGCTGCCTTCTCCCACGCCAACCTTTGCCTTTCTTTATTTTTACTTCCTACCTTAAAGATTTTAATAAAACCCCAAATTAATAGGCCTATCCCAATTAAAGCCGTATAAATTGAAGAAAATAAAGCAAGACCAAAAAAAATTATTATAATAGAAATTACAAGACCTGAAACATCCTTGCCGCCGAGTTTGGATAATTCACTTTCATAAACCCTTTTTCTCTCCCTTTCCCTTTCGGATAAATGTGCTTCCGAATTTATAGACTGTGCTTTAAACCTTTCATACTTTTCTTTTTCCTTCCAATAACTCATTTTCAACCGCTCTTTTTAATATTTTTGTAATGTTAATCGGGGTTATAAATGTTTCTTAATTTTTGTAAAATTCCTATACTTTCTCGCTCTTCCTATTATACAATTTCGCAATCAGGAATGCAATAATAACAACATTAATTCCCATCCCAATTAAGGCTTCAATTGAAGCTAATGTTTCAAAAAGCAGCCCATGAGGGATGATATTTCCATAACCTAATGTGGTGATTGTTACTAAATTAAAATTTAAAGTCCTATAGACATCTTTAACTTGTTCATTAGTATTTGCATCAATCAACATATTTGAACCATGAAACATAGAAAATATCGCAGAGAATAAAAGAGAAATAGAAAACATAAAAAGGAAATAGCTGACTAATACCCTTAACAAATCTTTTAAAGTTAACTTATCCTTTTCAAGGTTTTTGATATTATTCTCAAGGCTGAAAAAAGCTCCAAGTATCATAGCAATCCCTGCAATTAAAAAAGTAAACATTGAAATTTTAGGTAAGAATAAGGTT
>Ga0154703_122_pt1 | contig 9403 bp, 21 predicted proteins | sample Rifle2008BG13ft_FD_105563 | JGI IMG/M metagenome (GOLD analysis project Ga0154703, IMG submission 105563) | Candidatus Pacearchaeota archaeon RBG_13_36_9
ATGTGATTATTACAAAAAAGAAAGTTAAGGCTTAACTTAATGACATTGGGCGTTCAACCAATCCCGTTAAGTTAAGGAATTTCACCTAGTTAAACTTCTTAAAAACAATCTTCTTTAGACACTATCCCAAAATTCACCACAGTAACCTTTAAAAACCATTAGTTTCTATAAATGAAATAGGGGATAGTGTCTAAAATGAAATCGCTTAACATAGCTAGGGTTTCACATAAATTTCCGCTTATTAATAACAAATGCCAAAACATCACCAACCGAGAAGAGGAAGTTTGCAATTTTGGCCGAGGAAAAGGGCCAAAAAAATTCTGCCTAGTGTGAACTGGATGGCTGTTTCTAAGGATAAAAAAGGATTCTTAGGATTTATTGGGTATAAAGTCGGAATGGCTTCGGTTGTGCTAAAAGATAACACTGAACACTCGATGACTAAAGGGCAAAAGATTATTACTTCTGCTACTGTTTTGGAATGCCCGCCAATGAAAATACTTTCTGTTAGATTCTATAAAAATAGCGTGCCTGTTAAGGAAGTGGTTGCAGGAGGGGATAAAGAATTAAAGAGCAAGGTAAAACCGGGAAAGAAAAAAGGTAAACTTGATTTGGATTTTAAAGATTACGATGAGATAAGAGTCATTGCTTATTCCCTTGTCAGTAAAACTTCGATTAAAAAATCCCCGGATTTGACTGAGATTGCAATTGGCGGGAGCAAAGAAGAACAGCTTGAAACTGCAAAAAGTTTCCTGAACAAAGAGATACCAATAGAAGAAGTTTTCAAAGAAGGGCTTGTGGATATTAGGGGGGTTACAAAAGGAAAGGGATTGTGCGGGCCTGTAAAGAGATTTGGGATAAGCCACAGATTCCATAAATCTGAGAAGGGAGTAAAAAAAGTTGGTTCTATTGGGCCGTGGCATCCTGCGAGAGTAATGTTCAGTGTCCCAATGGCGGGACAACTTGGATTTTTCAGCAGAATCAATTATAACAACAAGATACTTGAAAGCGGAAAGATAAACGAAAAAAACATTAATCCTGAAAGAGGGTTTGAGCATTACGGAAAGATAAGAACAGAATATTTAATATTAAAAGGCAGCCTGCAGGGGCCTGCAAAAAGGCCGCTTCTGCTGATACAACCAATGAGACCTACAAAAAAACAAGCCAAGAAAAAATTTGACTTTGTAGGAATTGCAAAATGAAAATAGCAATTTTAGATGCAGATGGAAAAAAGACAAAGGAGTTAGAAACTCCAGTTTTCGACGGAAAAATACGGGAAGACATTGTTCAGAAAGTTGCGGAAGCAGAAAAAGTCAAGCAGCCCTACTCTAATTTCCCCCTTGCAGGGAAGCAATATTCTGCTGCCGGAAAGATAAGGCACGGCAGAAGAAGATGGAAAACAGCTGCTGGAAAAGGAATATCAAGAGTTCCTAGAAAAATATTCTGGAGAAGAGGTACCCAGTTTTACTGGGAGGGCGCAACTATCTCTGGAACAAGGGGCGGAAGAAGGGCTCATCCTCCAAAAATCCTCAGTATGATTAACACCAAAAAAATAAACAAGAAAGAGGCAAAATTAGCTTTCCTGTCTGCCCTCGCCCTGACAGGCTCTGCAGAGCATCTCAGAAAAAAGTACAGCTCACTAAAAAACCAAAAGATAGAGACAAAACTGCCAATTGTTGTCGAAAATGAAGTAATCAAGTTAAAGACAAAAGAATTCTTAAGCTCAATGGGAAAAATTCTTGGACCTGCAGCAGAATTAGCCATACAAAAAAGAAAAGTCAGGCACGGAAAAGGAAAGATGAGAGGAAGAAAGTACATGAAGAGTGCAGGAGCTTTGTTTATTATAGGGAAGGGAGAAGAAATGAAAATTAGCGGAGTAGAAATCAAAGGGGCAAATGAAGTGAGGGTCAAGGACATTGCCTCCAATGGGGCACGGCTAACAATCTACACTGAAAAAGCAATTAAAGAGCTGGAAGAAAGGATAGCTGGAAAAAATAAGGAAGGTGAAAAAGAGAAAAAAAGCGCAAGAAAAGAAACTATAAAGAAAGAAAGAAAGAAAAAGGAGAACAATTAAAAATGTTAAAGCCGGTAACTTCAGAAAAAGCAGTGAGGATGATTGAGGCAGACAATACTCTTTTATTTGAAGCTGAGAGAGAGGCTAAAAAACCAGAGATAAAAAAAGAAATTGAAGATATTTTTAAAGTAAAAGTAGAGAAAGTTAAAACTTTCATAAGGGGCAATAAAAAATATGCCTATGTCAAATTGGATAAAAAAAATCCTGCAATCGATGTTGCAACTAAATTGGGGATGATATAAAATGAAATATTTACCTATAACAAGAGCCAGAATGCCTGAAATACAAGAAGTCAACAGCCTAGAAGAACTTGCAGGCATGGAAACGGGGGACTTAGTTAAAGTGAAATATCTTGGAATACCAACAGTCAGATGGATGGTTTATACAGGAGAAGTAGACGGAAAGCCTGTATTCATAAAGCAGAGTCAAGATTGCCCGCAAGATATAACCAGTTATAGTGGAGATAAAGAAAGCTTGTTTTTTCAAAAAGGGTGCGTAGTAATAGTATATGACAGAGAGATGGAAATACACAAAACAGGAGAAGTTGAACATAGTTATAAGATGGGATTGCTGATGGCAGCAGGGTTATGGAAAAATCCTGCAAGAATAGTTATAGGAGGGCTGGAACGGGCAGCATAAAAAATGGGAAAGAGAATTATTTCACAGGCAAGAGGGCACGGAAGCAATATGTATCGAGTTAGGAGGCAGGCTTACAGCATTAAAATAGGATATCCTGATACTGAAGGAACTGCTAAGATAATTAAAATGGTCCATAATGCAGGGCACAGCGCTCCGCTTATCAAATTACAGATTAAAGGAAAATGCTTTTATATCCCTGCATTTCAAAATTCCTATGAAGGGCAAGAGATAAATGTTGGGAAGGCCGAAGAAATTAAGCGAGGGGATATAGTAAGATTAAAAGACTTGGAGCAGGGCACAAAAGTTTATAATGTAGAAACAGTGCCTGGAGATGGAGGAAAGCTTATAAGAACCGGGGGGAGTTCAGCAGAAGTCGCAAAAAAAGAAACTAACCGGGTATTTTTATTGATGCCCAGCAAAAAAACAATTGCATTAAATGAAAACTGCAGAGCTACAGTCGGGATAATTGCAGGCAGCGGAAGACTGAACAAACCAATGAGGAAGGCAGGAGTGAGATTTCATGCTATGAAGGCAAAAGGCAGAAAGTGGCATTATACTTCGGCTGTTAAGATGAACGCTATTGACCATCCATTTGGAGGCGGCAGAGGAAAGAGAATCAAGAGCAAGATAGCCAAGAGAAACGCGCCTCCTGGAGCAAGGGTCGGACATTTAAGGCCAAGGAGAACAGGACATAAGAGATAAAATGGAAACACAAACACTACAAAGACAAACACTAGAAAGTTTAGAAGAAGTTGATGCCTTACAGAGGGGAGATAGAATCTTAGTAACCTACATTGATGGGCTTTCAAATCCCACCTTAGAAGTAACTGTCCAAACTACTGGAACTGAAGATGGTCCGTTTGGACGTTTTCAATTTGTGAGATTATTACCTAATAAAGGAATCAGAATGTATAAAATTCAAAGAAAAGACTTGGGCTACGATAGTGTAGGAAAAGTTTTGATGCTTAGCGGCGAAGTAACAACGGTCAGAGATTATTCAGGATTTAGATTAGGATACCCAAATCTTGTTCAAACAATTAAATTTGCAGGGCTTGATGAGAATTAAACATGGCAAAAGAATTCACATTTAGAGGCAAAACAATGCAAGAGTTAAAAGAAATGGATACCCGGGAGTTTGCAAAATTCCTTAAATCAAGACAAAGAAGGGCGGTGCTGAGACAGTTTGATAAGATTGAAAAGTTTATATTAAGATGCCAAAAAAAGCAAACGGCAGGCAGGCAAATAAGGACTCATTTGAGAGACTTAGTTATAGTACCAAGAATGATAGATTTGACAATCAACATCCACAATGGAAAAGAGTATGCAAAAATATTAATCATTCCTGAGATGCTTGGGCACAGGCTCGGAGAGTTCTCTGTGACAAGGAACAAGGTGCAGCATGGGGCTCCGGGAATAGGGGCTACAAGGTCCAGCGCTGCGCTGTCAGTTAAATAAAGATAAAACAATTAAAATAAAAATTCAAATATGACAGAAGAAGAAAAACAAAACGAAAAAACAAATGAAGAGAAAAAGGCAGTTGAAACCCCAAAAGACGAAAAGAAAACAGAGAAAGTGACTGAAAAGAAAGACTCCAAGAAAACTGCAGAAAAAAAACCAGAGGCAAGAGAAGCAGTAGTAAATGGAAGGGACCTTCCACTTAGCAAGAAACACTGCATGAGCATATGCAATTTTATCCGGGGAAAGAAAATAGAGGAAGCCCTTCCATTAATGGAAAAAGTAGTTGCGATGAAGATAGCAGTGCCAATGAAAGGGGAAATTCCCCACAGAAAAGGCAGGATGATGTCAGGAAGATATCCGGTAAAAGCCGCAGGACATTTTATAAAAATGCTGAAACAACTGTCTGCAAATGCAGAAAACAAAGAAATGGATATTGATAAGGGGAGAATAGAATGCAAGGCAAACCGCGCTTCGCGTCCCTATAAAAGATTCGGCAGCATGAAGTTTAAAAGGACTCACGTAACACTAAAACTTGTAATCAAAAACAAGAAAAAACTAAAAAGGAGAAAGAAACAATAATATGGAAGAGAAAAAATTTGTTCAGTTTAAGAAAGATGAATATGCAGTCAAAGAATACGTTAAAAATTCACTTGGAAAAGGAAGAATAAGCTCGGTAAAGATAGATTATACCCCTGTCGGAGAAAAGATAATAGTTGCTACAAACAAACCAGGATTAGTAATAGGCAGGAGGGGGGAAAGGATAAATAGCCTTACCTCTTTCTTAAAGAAGAGATTTAAACTTGAAAATCCACATATAGAAATAAAGGAAATAATAAAGGCAGAATTTGACGCTCAGCTAATAGCCGACGAAATCGCGCTGGCTTTAGAGAGGCTTGGAAGCTTAAAGTTCAAGATAATTGCCTACAAGGCGCTGCAGAGAATAAAGGATGCAGGAGCATTAGGGGTAGAAATTCGTTTAAGCGGAAAACTGCCAAGCGAGCGCGCCAAAAGATGGAGATTTGCATGGGGCTATCTTAAAAAAACAGGGGACACTGCTAAGATAGTTGACAAAGCTCAGTCAGCTGGCAAGACCATGGCCGGGATTGTTGGAGTAAAGGTAGCTATATTATCTCCTGATAAAAAAATCCACGACCAAATAAAAATAGATGATAACATAAGGCAAAGAATAAAAGCAATAATAGAAATCCCTGAAGAAAATAAAGATAAAAAAACCAAGAGCAAGGAGAAGAAATAAGAAAATGGAAACAGGAAAAGATTATTTATTAGGGAATGGAAATACGAGAGCAACATATTTAGGGCTATCTAAACGCTTGAATGGTGGACTCTGTCATCGTTTCGCTCGCGAAGAGAAGGTTAGTGAAACAATAGTAGAAGTAGAAATGCCAATAGAAGACACTACTTTGACTAGAGAAGGAAGAGTTATTAATGAAAGTGGAGCATATATGAAAAGGCGGTGGAATCCTAATGTTATTAAAGGAAAAGATTCATCTTGCAAAAGTCAAAGGCTTTTTTGGAGAATAGTATGTGAAGGTTATGATGAATTGTTGTATGAATTATTAAACGCAAGGGGGGAACTGAATTAAATGGCAATTTTAAGATCAAAGGAAATAAGCAAGATGTCCGACAAGGAAAGAGAAGAAAAACTGAAAGAATTAAAAATGGAACTGATTAGAGCAAATGTTGCTGCAAACAAGACCGGAAAAATAAAAATTAAAGAAATTAGAAGGACGATTGCTAAGCTTTTAACGTTCATGGCTAAAAAGCCTGAAAAACACTAAGATGGATATATGTCCGAAATGCGGATTGCCTTTACAGGCATGCGTTTGTAAGGAAATAGCGAAGACAGAACAAAGAATAAAGATAGAGACAGAGAAGAGACGATATGGCAAGGTAATAACGCTGGTGACTGGATTGAGCAAAGATGTCGACATGAAAGAAATCGCAAAGGGGCTCAAATCAGAGCTGGCGTGCGGGGGGACAGTAAAAAACGACGCAATAGAGCTACAGGGGGACCATAAGAAAAAAGTCAGGCCTGTGCTTGTAAAAATGGGCTTTCCGGAAAATACGATAGAGGACTAAAAATCCTCTTGAGTAAAAATGAAAAGGAGAAAGGTAGAAAGATAAAGATGGAAGAACAAAACAAAGAAAAGAAAATGGAAGCAGAAAATAAAGCTAGCTGTGCTGATAAACAGTGCCCATTTCACGGGCATCTGAAGCTGAGGGGAAGGAGCTTTAAAGGCTATGTAACAAAGAAATTCCCAAGAAGAGTTGTAATTGAATTTGAAAGAATCATTTTTATTCCAAAATTTGAAAGGCATATGAAAAAGAAAACCAAGATTCATGCAAGATTGCCTGACTGCATGAAACACTCGATTGAAATAGGGGATTACATTGAAGTCAGGGAGTGCAGGCCTTTAAGCAAGATAATACATTTTTGCGCCTTCAAGAAGATACGCTCGGTAAATTGCACTGAAAAAAAAATACAGCCTGTTGAAACAAAAGCGAAGGGGGAGAAAAAATGATAAGCGAAGATCTGAAAATTTATGGTTCATATGTAAGAGTTGCTGAAGCACATTTAGCTTATGATTTGATAAAAGATAAGATGCGAAAATGGATAGATAATATTCTGAATATTTTTGAAAATGGAATGGTAGAAAAAGGTAAAGATTATTATGTTGATATTGTGGGAGTCCTAAGAAAAAGAATAGAAAATAGATTTAGAGAGATAGACAATCTAGAAGGAGCGTTAAAATGAAAGCAGTAGCTGCAAGACTGACCTGGGGATTGAATATCGGAAGCAAAGCTATGGCAGCTGATAACAGCGGAGCGAAAATAGTAAGAATTACAGGAGTTAAAGGCGGAAAAGGAAGAAGAGGAAGGCAGCAGCCAGCTAAACCCGGAGATTGGGTAAAAGTATCGGTCAGGAAAGGGCTCCTGGAAATGAAAGGGAAAGTTTTTGATGCAGTTCTCATCAGGCAGAAAAAGCCATACCAGAGGGCAAGCGGAGAGAGAATCGCGTTTCAGGATAATGCAGTAGCGCTATTAAAAGATGAAAAAGGAAACCCAAAAGGCACTCAAATCAAAGGGCCAATGTCTCGGGAAGTGGCTGTAAAATGGCCCCAATTAGGAAAAATATGCAAATTTATTGTTTAAAATGATAGATTCAATAGTAGAATATGATTGTGGAATAGAGGGCTGTGAAATACAAGAGATAGCTGTTGCTGAAATGAAAACTCAAAGAGGGTATAGCAAGTTTTTAAGAAGAATCGGTCAAGAAACGTCTGATAGCTTTAAAATATGCCAGAGACTTTATCAAAAAGCTAGAGATGCCGCAATTAAACTGGGAGCAGATGTCACTAATTTCCCAAAGAGAATAAGAGTTTAAAATGAAAAAAAATTTTTCAACAAAGTGGAAGGCAAGCAGGCAGCCAAGAAAGCAGAGAAAATACAAAGCAAGAGCTCCGATTCACTTGCAACATATGTTTGTTTCTGCTAATCTTTCAAAAGAGCTAAGAAAAAAATACCATAGAAGGAGCTTTCCATTAAGAAAAGGCGATACTGTAAGGATAATGAGGGGCAGTTTTAAGGGAAAAACCGGAAAAGTGGAGACTGTAGAAACCAAGAGAGGAAGGACAAGCATAGAGAAGATACAAAAAACCAAGAAAGATGGAACCAAGGTGGAAGTGTTCTTCCATGCCTCCAACCTGCAGATTAAAGAAATGGAGCTGGAAGATAAAGCGAGAATAAAGGCGTTTGAGCGAAACATTAAAAAAGAAAGCAAGGAAAAGAAAGAGGGTAAAGACAAAGAAAAAAATAAAGAAACGAAGGAGAAAAAGTAAAATGCACTTAAAAAGACAAGAAATAGGGAAGTCGTGGCCAATACCTCGAAAAGGAACAAAATATTTAGTAGTGGCCAGCCATGAAAAGAAGAACGGAATCCCAATGCTGATTGTCCTAAGAGACATGATGAAATTAGGCAAGAACAGGAAAGAAGTAAAAAAAATGTTAAGCGAAGGTGTGGTGAGCGTTAATGGCAGAGTTGTAAGAGAAGACAAATTTGCATTGCTTCCATTCGATGCTCTGAGCATAAACAAGAAGACATATAAACTTGGCTTTTCAGACAAAGGAAAATTCCAGGTAAATGAAGCGGGTAAAGAAGAAATGATTCTCAAGGTACTAGGGAAAAAAATCCTGAAGAACAAAAGGATTCAGCTGAATCTGCTTTACGGGAAAAATATATTGAGCAATGAAAAAGTAAACGTGGGGGATTCTGTTCTTATAAAAGACAGGAAGATTATTAAGGTTATTCCCCTCGAAGCTGGAAGAGAAGCCATAGCTTTTGCAGGAAAACATCGGGGCAGAAAGGGGGAAATTAAGAAAGTGCAGGTGGGCGCAGCCCTGTTATCTTCAAATGATGAAAAAATAAACATTCCCACCAGGGATTTGATGGCTATAAAATGAAAGCTAATAAGATGAGAAACATTGAAATAGAAAAGGTCGTCCTAAACGTTGGCTTGACAGGCGCAGAGCTGGATAAAGGTGTTAAGCTCCTGAGCCTGATTTCCAGCAAGAAAGCTGTGAAAACTAAGTCTAAAAAAAGAATCCCTTCCTTTGGAATCAGACCTGGCTTGGAAATAGGGGCAATGGTAACAATAAGGGGCAAAGAGTCAGAAGCAATTTTAAGAAGGCTGCTAGCGTCAGTAGGCAACAAGTTAAAATCCAAGCAGATAAATGAGGAAGACTTCTCTTTTGGAATAGCCGAGTATATTGAGATTCCTGGAATGGAATATCAAAGGGATATAGGAATGATGGGGCTGAATGTTTCTGTCGTATTCCAAAGAAAAGGGAAAAGAGTGATGCTTAAAAAAATCAAAAGAGGAAAATTCCCACAAAGGCAAAGAACAACCAAAAAAGAAATAATTGCGTTTTTAAAGGACAAGTTCAATATAGAAATAACGGAGGGCAAAAAATAAGATGACCGCAAGCGATTGGAGAAAATTACTGAAGCAGCTGAAAAACAAGCCTGCAGTCATGCAGAGATTTTTAAAGTATTGCAGGCCCAAAGAAAGAAAATTTGGAATAGCTGCTAAAAAATGCGAAAGATGCGGAAGATTTGGCGCTCACTTGAATCAGTACGACCTGCATTTGTGCAGGCAGTGTTTTCGTGAAATGGCGGTGGAATTGGGTTTTAAAAAATACAGCTAGAAAATGAGC
>Ga0154703_171_pt1 | contig 9204 bp, 9 predicted proteins | sample Rifle2008BG13ft_FD_105563 | JGI IMG/M metagenome (GOLD analysis project Ga0154703, IMG submission 105563) | Candidatus Pacearchaeota archaeon RBG_13_36_9
AGAAATATAATAAATAATAATGACAACGCCAACAACGGAGAAGCAAATGAAAAGTTAACCCTTCTGGTAAATATTCCATGCTCGGGGCATGCAGGATTAATAAAATATGGACTTTCGCAAAATGAAGGAATCAAAAGCATAACATTCAGGGCTCCAAATATGTTTGATATTTATTACAGCCCAGATAAAATATCCAAAGAAAAAATACTCGGCATGGAGATATTTAAGGATTATCCTGCTAAAATTATAAATTGAAAGGAGGACAAAATGATAAAAAAAATATCTTTGCTTTTAATCAGCTTTATAAGTTTGCTTAGCCTGGCTTCTGCACAGCAATCAAATAACTATTGCGGCGGATTTGGAGGGATGATGACTGGAACATACGGCTATGGCGGCACAGTTTTTGGATGGGCATTTGGGGTACTCTCAATAGCTGCCCTTGGGCTTTTTACTTTTTGGCTTATCAAGCAGCTGCAGAAAAAATGAAAAAGGTTAGTTTGGACATAGAGGGAATGCACTGCGCCAGCTGTGCAACTTTGATTACAAAACGCCTTGAGAAAGAACCAGGAGTAACTTATGCCAATGTCAACTTAACAACTGAAAAAGCAACTGCTGAATTTGATGAAACAAAAAATTCTGATGGAAAAATAATAAAAGCTATAGAGAGCCTTGGCTATAAGGCAAGAGCCATAGGCGACAATGAAGACAAAGATTATGAAAGCAAAAAAAGAGGGGCAAGCTTAAAACACGCAAGAAACCTGTTTCTTTTCAGCCTGCTATTTGCTGTTCCTGCATTTTTAATAGGGATGGTTTTCATGTGGGCAGGAATTGAAATCCCATACAGCGGATATATTCTGTTTGCACTTGCTACACCTGTCCAGTTTATTGCAGGTTATGGAATCTACAAAAGCGCATTTGGCTCATTGAAAAATAAGTCTGCAAACATGGACACTTTGATTGCAATTGGAACCTCTGCTGCTTATTTTTATAGTTTATATGTTGTATTTTTTGACCCTATGGGAGAGCAGTACTTTGAAGCTGCAGCTGTTTTAATCACTTTTGTAATGCTTGGAAGGTATCTTGAGGCAATTGCAAAGGGAAAAACAAGCGAGGCAATCAAGAAATTAATGCACCTTTCCCCTAAAATTGCAACTGTAATAAGAAAAGGGAAAGAGGAGAAGATTTCTGTCGATGAGGTAGTTGTTGATGATATCATAGTTGTAAAGCCAGGAGAAAAAATCCCTGTGGATGGAATTATAGTTGAGGGGCAGAGCGCAGTTGATGAAAGCATGATAACAGGAGAGAGCATGCCTGCTGAAAAAAAGAAAAATGACACTGTTATAGGGGCAACAATCAACAAGCATGGAAGCTTTAAATTCAAGGCAACCAAAGTCGGGGCAAATACAACCTTATCCCAAATTATAAAACTGATTGAAGATGCTCAGGGGGAAAAAGCCCCTATCCAAAGGTTCGCTGATAAAATTTCAGCTTATTTTGTTCCAGTTGTTATTTTAATAGCCATTATTTCGTTTTTAATATGGTATTTTGCTGTTGGACAGACTTTTGCATTTTCTATGATTATAGCTGTTTCTGTTCTTGTTATTGCATGCCCATGTGCTCTTGGCTTAGCAACCCCTACTGCAATTATGGTTGGAACAGGCAAGGGGGCTGAAAAAGGAATTTTAATCAAAGGAGGAGATGCATTAGAGACTGCACATAAGCTTTATGCTGTTGTATTTGACAAAACAGGGACATTAACCCGGGGAAAGCCAGAAGTCACAGATATTGTCCCAATAGGAACAAGCGAAAATGAGCTGCTAAAGATTGCTGCGAGTGTCGAGCAATTCAGCGAGCATCCTCTTGCACAGGCAATCGTAAATAAAGCAGAAGAGAAAAAAATAAAACTTGAAAATGTGAAGAGTTTTAAGGCAATTCCAGGGCACGGAGTTGAAGCCACATTAAAAGGAAAGAAAATTATTGTCAGCAAGCCAGAATATGCCAGAAGAATAAAAAAGATTGACAGAAATTTAGACAACAAGATAGCCGGGCTTGAAGAAGATGGAAAAACGACAATCTTGGTATTAGACAAGAAAAATGTTTATGGCATTATAGCAATAGCAGACACAATCAGGGAAGACTCTATTAAGGCAGTTAAAGACCTGCAAAAAGAAAAAATTTTTGTTTATATGATTACAGGAGACAATAAAAGAACTGCAAATGCAATTGGCAGGCAACTTGGAATTAACCATATTATCTCAGAAGTTCTTCCCCAGGACAAGGCAAATGAAGTAAAAAGGTTTCAGAAAAAAGGAAAAGTTGCGATGGTAGGAGACGGGATTAATGATGCTCCTGCACTTGCGCAGGCAGACATTGGAATTGCTATTGGAAGCGGGACAGATGTTGCAATGGAAACTGGGAATATTGTCTTGATGAACAATAAAACAACTGATGTTGTAAAAGCAATAAAATTAAGCAAGATAACTATTGGCAAGGTAAAGCAGAACATGTTCTGGGCATTGTTTTACAATTCTCTCGGCATTCCTATTGCAGCAGGGGTGCTGTACCCTTTTACCGGCTGGCTTCTGTCCCCGATTATTGCAGGAGGAGCAATGGCATTATCGTCAGTAAGCGTGGTACTAAATACTTTATTGATGAAAAGAAAAAAAATTTGAACACTAATCCTAATTCAGAAATATATTGTATATAATGTATATTTTCTGTAGTGATAAATCTTATAAAAGAAAAACTCTTAATTAAAACAGGGCATTAGTCCCAATGAATGTTATTTTGAAGCAGCAAGATTCGCTTTATACAGCATGGCTGTATCAAAAATAGAAGGTGCTGGACATGCAGATGATGTTTAGATAGTTTTTTTGGGAGAGAGGGCTTGAAAATATTAAATTTTTAAAAAAATAAAATTAAGATGCCTGAAAAAATAGTTTTGGTTACAGCAGGGGGGGCGATTTCTTCATTTCATGCAGCTATGAAAGAAATGCATGAAGTTCTTAACGAAAGAGTATTTGGCAGATTTGAACTTCTCGGAGCATGGGGAGGGCTTAAAGGCTTAACAAACGGAGAATTTGAAAGGATATATCATGAAGATTTAGAAGAAGACAGAGGCGGCTCGTTAATTGGGGCTGACAGAAAAATTGCAGACACATTAAACATCATCGATACTATAAAGAATAATAATATTTATGCCATCGTTATGATGGGTGGAAACAATCATCTTGGAGAAGCTGCTAAATTGTTTAAAGATGCAAAGCTTAATATTGTCGGCTATCCTAAAACAATGGATTTTGATTTAAGTTCTTTCATAACGCTTGGTTATGAAAGTGCTGTGACAGTAGGGGCGAAAGCAGCAAGGCACCACCATAATACTGCCATGACTGCCAGGAGGGTGTTTTATGAAGGATTATTCGGAAGAGATACTGACTGGGTTCCTTGCGCAGTTTCTCTTTACGGGGGGGCAGACAGATGCATTCCCTGCGAGCAAGGGTACGAATGGGATTTTGTCTGGGAAAAAATCAACCAATCGCTAAATGAAAACGAGAAAAAATATGGGGTGGCTTTTGCTGTTGTTCCTTTTTCAGAAGGCGCAAAAATAAAGGGAGTCAATGAGCCCCCAAAAGAGCACCGAAGCTATGATGAGCATGGAGAGCCCAAATTACAGCCAGAATGGGTTGGATTAGAGCTAGTAAGGCTGACTAAAGGAGAAAAATGCGCTTCTGCTTTTGAGTGCTACACTTACAGCATGAGAGACTCTCCCCCCACAGAAACTGACAAAAAGCTGTCAAGGATGGCAGGAAGAGAGTGCATTGAAATGATATTAGAAGGAGATTTTGGAAAAGCAGCAATTTTCAAGCCCCATGAAGATTTTTACGAAGCAGACAGGGCACCGCTTGAGGCAGTAGCTGTGCAAAGGAAATTAAAACAAACTGGCTTTTTTGATTATGATGAATTAACGCCAACAGGAACTTTCCAAGAGACTTATGGCAATTTGTTTAGAGGCTCTTTAGGAAAGCCCCCAGAAAAAGATGAACTAGTTTATAGGAATATGCTTAGAAAGCATAAGCTATAAATATACCTTTTTTCTTTTGTTTTTATAATGGATAAGTTTAATATATTTGCTATAGAATAAAATAGGAAGCACAAAAGATTTAAATATATAAAGATTATAGTTCATTATATGAATAAAAAAAGAGTGTTTATTAAAGTTTTGCTGCCAATAATCTTAATTTTTATTTTGGGGTTTGCTGGCATGATGGTAGGTAATGTTATAGCAGAAAATAATTCTTATGGTAAAATACAAAATGAAATATCAACAAAAAGAGTTATAGCTAACACCACTGGCTTCATAGACAGGCTCGTTTTTAGAATAAGAGGATGTAAAACTGTACATAAGTTAAACGACGCGACTGCCATGCAATGCCCATCAGAAAAAGTCTCAAAGTTAAAAGTAAAAGAAGACAAACTATTTTACATAACTGACGTGGGAGCTAATTTACAGATACGCGCCAATGATGTTTGGGAACTAGGATATACTGGTTCCGGAGTGACAGTAGCAATTTTAGATAGCGGTATAGATTTAGACAACTCGGAGTTAGTTGACAGCATTGTAGGTGGTGAAGGTTTTGGCTACCCAACATACGAGGATGACCATGGGCACGGAACCCATGTCGCAGGGATAATAACTGCTAATGGTGTTGATGAGTATGCCAAAGGGGTGGCTCCTGATGCAAAGGTTTGGATTGCAAAAGTTTGTGATTATGAAGGCTACTGCTATGAGAGTGACATAATAGCAGCAATTGAGTATATTGTTGATAATAATATTGCAGAAATTATAAGTATGAGCTTAGGAGGTGACGGGACAAGTGGGGTAGATTGTGATGAGGATTATGTAGCAGAAAAGGTAAATTGGGCAGTAGACAAAGGTGTAACAGTAGTGGCAGCAGCAGGTAATGCAGGAGGGTTTGTATCAACCCCGGCTTGTGCTTCAAAAGCAATAGCAGTAGGAGCAGTAGACAAATATAATGACTTAAGAGCTGATTGGTCGGGAACTGGATTAGCATTAGACATAATGGCTCCCGGGGTGAGTATTTATTCAACTATAAGCTATTATGGTGCTGATGGTTATGACTCTTGGTCTGGTACAAGTATGGCAACTCCCCATATATCAGCTGCTGTAGCTTTATTAAAACAAGTAAATCCTTCATTGACAGACGCTCAGATTAAAGATGCTTTATATAAAACTGCGAAGGATTTAGGAACACCCGGATGGGACAGATATTATGGATGGGGGAGAGTTGATATTTTAGCAGCAGTCAATAATTACATCAATCAGACAGTTCCAGAAGAACCAGAACCGCCAGTCCCTCCAGAACCAGAACCGCCAGAACCAACAGAATGCACAGCAGATTATCAATGCCCGGCTGATGGGTGGTTTGATAATGGAAGGACACAATGGCTTTCAAGTGGACAATGCACAGAAAAAGAACAAAAAGAACAGGAGTACAGAAATTATTACTGTAATTCAACATCTAAAACATGCCAATATTTGATTACACAAACAAGATGGACTGATACTAACAGAGCAAGAAATAAGATAGATAGTACCCCCTGCAATGACGGAAATTCCTGCAAATCAAATGACGCCTGTTCATCAGGAGTTTGCACCGGAACACCAATAACCGGGTGTATAAATAGTGATGGTTGCTGTCCGACTGGATGTACCTCCACTACAGACAGTGATTGTTCAGCAACTACAAAGTGCTGGAGTGGAAGTAATAAATATCTTGATATAGGTATGGGTATCGAACAAGCATCAAAGTTCTGCAGATGCGCCTCTGGGACTTATGGATTCTCATTTTATGACATGGATATTACACAGGAAAGAATTTATCAATATGTAGATGCACGAAATAATGAAAATTGGGCTGTAATTCAAAAACCTTCAATGTTCCCAGATTTCCCAATGTATGATATAGCAATATACGAAGTAAGATGCAAAAATAGTATAGCATACCTAACAAACAAAGATTATTACTCAAAATAAATTGTAAAATGCCAAGAGTGACCAAAGAGCCATAACATCCCTCGTGCCTTGATTGATACCTTTTTAAATCTGCAATCTGTTTATTCTCATGGGTAAAGTTATTTTAGATGTTGAGAATAAAGTCAAGAAAACAATTGAAAAATATAAACTTCTTGGCAAAAAAGAAAAAATAATTGTTGCTTCCTCAGGAGGAAAAGACAGCAGTGTTGCGCTTTATATTCTTAATAAACTGGGATATAATGTTGAGGCATTGTACATTAATTTAAGATTGGGAGACTATAGTGAAAGATGCGAATCTGCTGTAAGAAAGTTATGCGAGAAAGAAGGGATAAAGATGCATGTTCTTGACATTAATGAGGAGTTTGGGATGAAAATGTGCAACATAAGATGCGGGGTTCAGCAGAAGATTAAGGTGAGCAACTGCATGGTGTGCGGGATAGTAAAAAAATGGCTGCTGAACAAACATGCAAGAAAGTTAGGTGCAGATAAAATAGTCACAGGACATCATTTAGATGATGAAGCCCAGACAATAATAATGAATTTTCTGCAGGGCAATTTAATGCTTGGAGCCAACTCCGGCCCTAGAACCAGGATTGTTTATGACAAGAAGTTTGTTCCAAGGATAAAGCCACTTTATTTTGTCTCGGAAAATGAAATAAGAAAATACTGCGAAATTAAGAAGTTGCCTGCAGCCTACGAAAAATGCCCGTGCTCTGCAAGCTCTTTGCGAATAAGAACAAGAGAATTTGCCAATAAACTTGGCAAAAAAGAGAAAGAAAGAATTGTTGAAAATTTCCTGAAAATCCTGCCGCAACTGAGCGACAAGTTTCAGAAAGAGAAAATCATTTACTGCAGGATATGCGGAGAGCCTGCAAGAAACGAAATATGCAAAAAGTGCTCTTTGCTTTCTGTTACCAAAAAGGTTAAATAGTAGTATGAATTATATTTCATATGAATATTTTTGCATATGTTGTTTAATACACTTATACTTTCAAAAATAGAAGGACTTATAAATGGGTAAAACCTGATATATACAATAAAGCACATGAAAGGAGGTAGATTCAAGAAACAATAAAATGGCAAAAAGTATACTAGACTGGATAGCTCTTATACTGCTGATAATTGGCGGACTTAACTGGGGGCTAGTAGGAATTGTAGACTTTAATCTCGTAACGGCAATATTTGGATCAATAGAGACATTAGTTACTATAATCTATGTTTTGGTGGGAGTTGCTGCTTTATATACGATATACTTCTTATTCAAGAAATAAGAATAAATAGGCTTTGTTTTTTTATTTTTTTATTTTTTTTAATAAGTATTTTTAGTCCTTTTTAAAACTTGTTTTTTAAGTTAATTCATGTTCTTTGACCCCTGCCTTATAAAGAATTAGGAAAGTATTAAATAAGGTAAATTTTATAAGATACTGTAAAAGGAAAATAAGGATATAATGAAACAACAAAAATCTTCGATTTTTGAGCTTCCCTTTTTAGGAGGTAAAAAGTGAAATTTTCACAAAAAGAAATAAGAGACTTGTTTTTTGCATGGCTGATGATTTCTTTAGCTTTTGCCATACTCTTTTTTGGAGGAGCAAGCGGGCTTTTTTCCCTTAGCTTTGCATTTATCATCACCTTTGTTATCTCTTCAATTACTGTCGGAATAAGCTTTTTGCTCCATGAACTGATGCACAAATATATGTCGCAGAAATACAGGCTCTGGGCAGAATTCCGCGCCTTTTATCCTGGCTTATGGTTTGCCTTAATCGGCTCTTTATTCGGGTTTATTTTTGCAGCTCCAGGAGCAGTTATCAGCAGGACTTACAGGCCCTTGAGTGTGGAAAAAAGGGGGAAAATTTCCTTGGCAGGGCCTTTAACAAATATTATCCTTGCCCTGCTGTTTTTTCCAGGAGCTTTATTTTTTAGAGAAGGGCTTCCAGGATTATTTTTTAGCTATGGATTGACAATAAATTCACTTCTGGCTGCATTTAATCTCATTCCAGCCAGGCCATTTGATGGCCGAGAGGTTTATCTCTGGAGCAAGCGGGTATATTTTACTGCACTGGCAATTGCCGTGCTGTCGTTCATTTCGACGTTTTTGGTTTAGAATGATTTAAATATCCTTATATATTTGCATGAGTAAATGAAATAAGCTATGAAAAAGCCGACAAAAGAGGGAATAAAAGCAGGTGTGTTATTGGCGGGCATAGTTGTAATCTTCGTAATTATCTCTTATATCATCCAGAAGGAACTAATTAATTTGGGTTTTTTCTCTGATAATGTTGCCATTATCCTTCTCTTTTATCTTGCCATATTAGTAGCAGAGGCAGTTATCGCTCCAATTAATACCATGCCCCTTATACCTCTTGCTTCGGCAGTATTTGGATGGTGGCAGGCTGCGATTTACACTTTAATCGGCTGGACTCTTGGAGCCTTTGTTGTTTTTATTATATCACAAAAATACGGGAAGCTCTTAATAAGAAAGCTAGTATCTCTGGAAAAACTGGAGAAATACGAAAGAATAATCCCCACAGAGCATATTTTCATAAATATCATAATTTTGAGGATTTTCATGCCTATTGATGTTGTAAGCTACGCTCTTGGCTTGTTCACCAACATAAAAAAAAGCACTTACCTGCTAGCCACTTTAATCGGCTATGCTCCGCTTGCATTTTTTGTTGCCTATCTTGGCACAGTCTCAACTTTCTACCAGGTAACAGGAGCAGTGATATGCGTTCTTGCAATTCTGATTGAGGGAGCGCTTTTGATAAGAAAAAAAAGACTGATGGAAGAGGTAAAATTGATTATGCAGAAAACAAAGAAGAAGATAGATAAGGAGAGACTATTAAGGAGAAAAAATAGATTACTCAAAAGAAAGACCAAATTTCTTAATAACTAAAATCTGCCAAATATCTCTTTTTCCCTTATTTCCTTGCACTTCTTGCACAAAACTGGCTTGCCTTTGGTATATGCCTGGTAAACTAGGCATTCCTGCCCGCATTCATCACATACTGCTTTATGCTCTCCTCTTCTGCCAAAATTTCTTTTTTTTCCTTCAGAACCAAAATCAACCCCTACTTGTTTAAGCTGCACCATTTTTTTACGATATCAAAAAATTCCTAGAGGAATTTTAGGATGCATGAAAATCCTTTTAT
>Ga0154703_191_pt5 | contig 8886 bp, 12 predicted proteins | sample Rifle2008BG13ft_FD_105563 | JGI IMG/M metagenome (GOLD analysis project Ga0154703, IMG submission 105563) | Candidatus Pacearchaeota archaeon RBG_13_36_9
CGAATCTAGAAGTCTGAGCATAGGGCCTGTCACAATAATGATCCTCTTCATTTGCGAACCAGAACATAATTGCCCCCTTGAAAGCCGCCCTTTTCAAATAAAAAGTTTCCCAGTCTATTTGCTCATCTCCTTCCATATATAACGCCTGCTTAAACTCTCTGGGGTTTTCTGCGAAATATTTTCCATCAACTCTTGTGCTTGGAGAGGCTATATTAATGCTTTTATCCATGTCAGAAATAAGGCTAATAGCCCGATTCTGCCACTTTGGCGCCCCAACAATAGGCCCTGCTAGAAATATCAAATTTCCTTCAAATTCAGGGTAGTTAGGTGGCAAAATTACTCTTCCCATGTTAAATCTTCTCTGTCAACGGACATAGGGTTGATATTATCTGCTGCAAGCAGATTTTTGATACAATCTTTTTAAAGATTGTCACTCAGAATTAAATCTGAGGTTTTCACCTCTATAATCCTCACTTATATTCCCTTTAAAAAACTTTCTTTTAAAAAGCTTTTTCCTATAAAAACCCGCTTATTTTATGTCTTCTTTCTATGTGGATAAGCCACAAAACAAGTATTGCCGCATCAATAGAAGGCAGTATGCTTTCATGCCAGGCAAGCGGAGCAAGGTTTATTATGTTTAAGCCTAAGGAGTAGGTTGAAAAGGGATAAAAAGGCATTATAAACCCTGCAAGAATCGAGTCTAAGGCAAGATGCATAAAAACGCCAAAAGCAATTATTAGAAAAATATTTCTCAGTTTTAAGTGTCTCTCTCCAAGCTTCCTATTTTTAAATTTCCAGAATGGAACGGCTAGTATAACCGAAATTAAGGGGATAAATAAGTTATGAGAAAAAGTCCTGTGAACTTCTCCGATACTATAGCCAAAAAAACTTAAAAAATAATAAGCTGCAATATCTAAATCAGGAAGCAACCCCGCTAGCCCCCCAATTAAAACATAATGTAGAGGAAAAGCCCGCTTATTCCTCACAAAATAATCTCTGTATAACTCTAGTAGTATTATAACAATCAGTATATGTGTGACTGCATGTGGCATTTTTTCACCGAGCAGTTTTGCGAGTGAACCTTTTTGGTATCATCTCGAGCAGGACTGCGAGCCCTTTTTTCTTCTAATAGTCTTCTGCTTCTTGTGTTGGAGATTCTATTTTCTCTTCTATAACCTGCTTAGCAATAGGTTCGGCTTTCTTTCTTGTTCTTTTAGGCTTTGCTTCTTTTACTTCTGATTTTTCAGGCGCCTCTGCTGTGGTTGCTTTTGCCTCGCTTTTTTCAGCCGTTTCTGTTTTAACTGCTCCTGCAGTAAGGTCTGCAGGGTCAATGCTGTTTATCAGCCCTTTAAATTCATCGAAGTTCTCAGCTGCGATTCTTGTTCCGGCTTTTGTAAATCCCGTGTATCTCTCTCCTGTAACAAATTCTCTTATTGTCAGGCCAATTTTTCCTCCAAAGTCATCAATTCTTACCACTACATCTGTTGTTTCATTCTTTTTTATCTTTCCTATGTCCTTTTCCATGATTATTCCTTATTTTTTTACATTTATAATGTTTGTGGTGGTATAAAAGAACTTAGAGAGTGCTGTTGAGTAATAGAGAATCGATGGCTAATCCAAAACTATATAAATTAGCATTTATTTAGTCTAATTATGCCAAAAATATGCTGTAAGATATTTTTGGTCATCCCAAAAATTCAAATAAAAACAAGAAAATTTTTAATATGTCAAAAAAGAGCAGTTTAGGTGATATTGAGCGAATACCTTCTGGAATTAAAGGGCTGGATAAGGTAATAGAGGGGGGGTTTGAAAAAAACAGCGTGATTCTTGTCAGCGGAAGCGGAGGCTCTGGAAAGACTATTTTTGGGATAAGCTTCCTGCTTGAAGGAATAAATAAATTCAACGAGACTGCAGTTTATATTTCCTTTGAAGAGAACAAAGAGAAGTTCTATAGGCATATGTCTCGGTTTGGATGGGACCTTTCTGATTTGGAAAAAAAAGGAAAATTCGTTTTTATAAAATACACTCCTGAAAAAATAGCGAGGATTGTAAAAGAAGGAGGTAAAGACATAGGAAAAGAATTAAAAGAGTTAAATGCAAAAAGAATTGTTATAGACTCTCTTTCAGCTTACACCGTATTGTTTGAAAAAGAGTCTGAGCAGAGAAAAATGCTTGTCGATTTGTTCGAGATGATTGATGGATGGGATTGCACCGCTATTGTCATAGCTGAAGAAAATCCCTCTTTGGAAAAATATCATTCTTCAGTCATGGGGTTCATGGCAGATGCTATAATCTATCTTTATAACATAATAAAGGACAACCGTTCACTAATAAGGGGCATGCAGATAGCAAAAATGAGAGGAACGAGGCATGCCTTTAATATTTTCCCTTTCTCCATTGGGGATAAAGGCATAGAAGCCTCTCCTGAAGATTCTTTATACGGCATAAGTTCTAAGAAGTAGGTATGTTTTTTTTAGCTTGTTTCCACATGATATGGAAATATTTTCTGAAGCTCTCTGCAACTGCTTCACTTTCTATTATTATAGTTATAGGCTCTTTAGTTATGACATAAAGTGCGACTTTATTTTTCCAGGTTATAACCGAAGCAGGCATCTCTAGTCCCCTTGGAAAAAACCTGAAATGCGTATTTTTAAACTTCTTTCTGGCATTGTAAAGAGATTGATATTTTTCATTAAGTATCATCTTATAAACTATACCCATCTTGTCCCTTACTTTCTCTTTTTCATTGAAATAAGTTTCCCATGATTCTGGTTGTTCAGTCAGCCCCCAGCCAAGCATTTCATCTCCTTTCTTGCAGTCTTTTACATTGATGTCATACACTGTTTTTGCTCCTTCAAAACCAGTATATACCTTGACTTCTGCCTTTGCACTGTTGACCTGCTTTAATATCAGCTCAGGGATTATTTTCTTTATTTCATTTTTTTCTGACTCCAGCTCCTTGCTTTTGCCCTCTAAAAAATCCAATATCCTTTCAGGGCTTGCCGCTTCAAAATATCGGACATTGTTTTTTATTGTGTATGATGCAAGCCCCTTTTTTGAAAGCCTATCAAGCACTTCATAAACCTTGGACCCTGAAATTCCTGATTTTTTTGTAATGTTCCAGGTGGTGGACGAACCCAGCTCAAGCAATGCTAGGTATATCTTTATCTCTCCATCTGTCAATCCTATCCGCTTCAGAGATGATTCAATCATCCTTAGATGATGTATTTAAGGCTTTTAAATATTGCTATTGTTACGTATATGGGGGGAGATAATATTTATAAACAAGTCCTTTAGAGTCATTACTATGAAAGGACAAAATAATAATTCAGCAGATGAAGGAAGAACAGATTGGAGAAAATTAAAATCTTTAATTTTACTAGTAGGGGCTTTATTTGCAGGCCAGACTAAAGCACAGGAAAGGCCATTTTATCAGGGAGCTTCCCTTGATACGCGCATTGCTTCGCAATATCTTGCAGGAAAAGCTGGATTTATTATTGAAGATGAGCCAGTTATGCAGAACTGCTTAAACATAGATACAAAAGCAGGTTCATTTTATGCATGGTCAAATACTATAATTGACAGCAAAGATACCAGCGAAGTTGATTTGGGATGGATTAGTCCTGCAGCAACAAGCGCTCATTTTGGCGCGAACCTGACTGTAGGCACATATACTTATCCTAATTCAGAAAAAAATTGGAAAGAATGGGACTTAGAAGCAGGAGTAAATTTTTTTGCAAGAGGCCTGCCTTTGAATGCAAACCTCTATGTTGCAACAAGCCTGACAGCTAATGGGGATTCGTCTAACCTTGTTAAATTAACAGCTGGAAAAAGTTTTGATTTAGGGAAATTTAAAACAGGCCTTGAGGGGTCAGTTGTTTATTCTGATAAATATTATTCCAAAGATAAAGGATTTTCTCATGCTACAATAAGAGCCGAACTCGCAAGAGAAATAACAAAAGGCCCTGAATTATATGTCTATGGGATTGTTCAGGAAGAATTAGGGCGATTTGAAAAGGTTGAAGATTCTGTAATGGGGGGTGCCGGAGTTAGGTACAAGTTTTAAGATGGAAATGCCAATATCAGAGACCTACGAACAAGAGCTTATATATATGCCATATAGAAAATCACTTGAAAGAGTAACACAAATTATTTGCTCTCAGGTTCCTCGATTAGGGAGGGTATTGGATTTAATGTGTGGCACAGGCGATTTATTAAGAGGGATTACCTTTTTAAGAAGAAGTCTGCATCTTCAAGGGGTTGATATAGACCAAGAGTATATTAAACATGCAAGGCAAAAATGTCCTGAAGTAGAGTTTGAGGTTGGAGATGTGCTCGAATGGAATCCAAGGGAGAAGTACGATGCAGTCCTCTGCACAGGAGATCTTCATCATATCCCTTATGAAAGACAAGAGGAAATGATAGGAAGAATGGCTTCAATGGTTAAACCTGAAGGATTTGTTTTAATATCTGATTGTTACATTGATGATTATTCAAATGAGCTTGAAAGAAAATTAGCTGCTGCCAAATTAGGATATGAGTACTTAATTTCCACAATTAAAAATGGTGCTCCTGATGATGTTGTTGCAGCTACTGCAGACATTTTAAAAAATGATATTATGATGCACGAATTCAAAACTTCACTAAAGAAGAGAATGCCTGCCTTTAAGGGGCATTTTAAGACTGTTGAAGTAGAAAAAACTTGGCCAAAAGAAGAGACCGAATATGGAGATTATATTGCTGTACTAAAAAATAAATACGCCGCCACCGCAAACCGAACAGAAGTGTTCAGTTTATCTACTTTTTAAGAGCCTTCGTGGGGAAATTGCCCTTTGGCTACTATATTAACTGAAGGAAAATGGGCAGGAGTTGTGAAAACTAATTTTATTGCTTCTCCTACGGTTGTTGGTGGTGCTAATGTAATATGTTCTCTCCATATGCCCTTATACTCATCGGAAATTACTTTTACCGCATCTTGGACAATAGGATTATCATACATTCCAGTATCAATTGCTCCTGGGCGGATTGTAGTTATAAATACATTTTCTTTGTATCCTCCAAGCATTAATGAATTTGCGTATCTATCAATAGCCCCTTTAGCGGCACAGTGAGCTGCACCATAAGAATAGCTTCTTATTGCGCTCATTGAACTTACTATTGCTACTCTACTTTCCCTTTGTTTTTTAAATATCGGAATAAATTCTTTAAACATCCTGTCTGTTGCTTTTACAATACCCAACTCTGCATCTATTAGCTCATAGGGAATTTCAGAAACAGGCAGGTAGGGATTATCATCTTTTACTTTATAGCTTCCTGCTCCTAATCCCACTGACTGAACCCAATAAAGAGTTTTGTCGGTTGGTAAACTTCTAACAAATCTTTTGACACTTCCTTCATCTAAAAGATTTACTGCACTGTATTCTACCAATTCAGTTCTGCCTACAATATTATCTAAACTTTGTTTAATGTTCTTTAATTTATCTTCTGAAGATGAAACTATATGAACTGTTGCACCATTTAAAGCAAGTACTCCTGCAACTGCAGTTCCAATATTCATCTTCATCTCTTTCTCATCTACAAATAAAGGGTCATGACTTTCTTCATTTGTAGTAATATCATAAAATCTATGATTAACTGGCTTATATCCACAGCCAGTTATCACTACTCGTTTTCCTTCTAAGGAATTTGTTCTGTACCTTGCTAATTCTTCTAGGCGTTTCATTTTTATCACCTAGAAGTTACAACAATAAATAGGATAAATACTTTATACCGACTAATATCGGGTTTATTCTTACAGCTTTTTTAACATATTTGGGAGCAGGGCAATTTCTGCTTTTCTTAGATGCTCTTGACATGTAGAATAAGATATCCCAAGAATTTTTGCCAGTTCCTTTATCTCTATTTTTCTTGGATAAGAATAATATCCGTGCTTGAAAGCCGCAAGGATTATTTTCTTCTGCTGTTCAGAAATTTTTGGAGTTAAGCTAATTAAAGAGAAATTGTCTAATTTAACATTAACCATTGATAATAATTGGCCTTCATGAAGTCTTGTCGCCGAATCAATTAATTTTGATAGCTTTTCTTTCTCGTATGATCCGATTACCCAATATTCTCTTCCATCTTCTGAATTTAGCACAGGCTCTATATGGATCAAGGCAGGATCATAAAAGGTTTCCAAGTCTGCTTGATTTATTTCTTTTAATGAATAGTTTATTAAAACTGTTAGAACATCATTTTTAGCGTCTATCTCTTTTATTCGCTTATCTTTCTTTAATTCGTTAATGAACTGTCTTTTACTTTCTTCTTCTCCTTCTAATATCCCCATTACTACAAAATAATATTTTTCTTTCTTTTCATAATGTGTTAGAGGATAAGCATGAAAATTAACTTTATATTTTCGAGTTCTTTCTGTAAAAATATCTCCTTCATGCTTTAAAGATAATTTAGCTACCCACATAACCGATATTAATCGGTTTTAATATATAAGTCTTTCGTTTGATATTAGAATAATGTTCAACGCCCTTTTTTTAAGAAAATTCCTTATCGAGGACAAAAATTTACGCCTACGGCGTTTTTCATTTCTATATTACAAATTATAACTTAAATGAAAAACGCCGCCACTGGGAGCTAATCAAAAGTAATACACTCCCTAACAATTTTAAGCTATAGTATTAGCAAAGAACAAGGCTTCTTCTATTGCCTGTTGCATTGGTCTTAATCTTCTTTGAGGGCTCAGCTCTTCGGCATGCCCTAGAATCTCCGCTTCAAACATCTGCATGTTAATTGCTGCCATGACTTTTAAAAGGCTCTTGGATTTTTATATTTTTGTATCTGAGTCATTCCAATGAATCCATAAGTATATTATAGCTATCAAAATAAAAATAATCCCTCCATTCTTTACTAAAAAACCCATTGGCTTTCGGTGAATATAGCCACTATAAAGCCACCAATTATTCCCCCAATAACTGAATCAAATAATTTTTCTTTTCTTTTTTCATATACTCTGTTCTTTATTCTATTTTTGGACTTTGGCTTTATCTTGCTTATTAATCGTTTATTTTTGGAAACATAAGCGACTAATAAAATAAGAGAAGAAAAACTAAAACTTAGACTCATTAAGCCAAACACCTTTGCTATTGTTGGGTAAGGCTTATTGAAAGTATATAAAAATATTATTTGCATTAAGAAGCTTATAGATAAAATTATTGTGAAACAATATTTACTTCTCATATCTAATTATAGAATAAATAACATTTAAGCTTTTATATACTAGAATAAACAAACACCTGGTTTATTTTATCTATCTACTAGATTATTTCCCAGATTGTAATGTTTCACCTCATATATCTTTTCTGTACTTTTGTTGTCCATACTAGTAAGGATTATTTTTAATTTATCACCCACCTTACCTATTACTTCATTAAAACTGGCATGGAATATCAAACATTTATAAGTTCTTGGAGCAATAGGGGTTGGCACTCTATTAATGTCCTCGCTTGAAATCAGCTTTATTGGGACATTCTCTTTTCTGTTAATTAGGTTTACCTCGATGCTTCTAACTATATTTTCAATAATGCATGGATTATAGACATTCAATTTTATTTTATAAGAAACATTAGGAACTTCTTGAAAATCCACTGGTTCCCCGTTTACTATGTTTTCTGGTTCCCAATCAATATTGCTTTCAGCAGTAACCTCTTCTATATCAAAATCTAGCTTAGCCTCCGCCCTTTCTAGCTCCAAAGATTCCAAATTTTCTTTTTTTCTTTGAGATTTGTTCCATCTTATAACTGAATCGAATATAAGATACCATCCTACAACTACCATAATAATAAAATATAAACTCAGAGAAAAAAGATAAAATCCGCTAATAATAGTAACTAAGCCTAATGTGAATTCAAAAGCATAAAAGTTTTGAAAACTTAACTCCATTTTAAACACCTTGCTTTGGGCAATAACTCTATGTTTTGTGCAATCTTAAACCTTTCTATAAATAAACACCTGTTAATTTGCCATAGAATTTTATGCGGGGAAAGAGTTAGTTTTTTAGGGGGTATCTTTTTTACCCCAATCTAAACGATTCCCTTTTTTTATATTATCCGATGCTAAAAGCCACTGGAGATTTTCTGGTGTAAATGCTTTTTTTATCTCTTCTGGATTTTCAAGATTAAAATGTGACAATGGGATAATATGATCTATATGCCAATTTTCAATGTCTTTTGGAAAGGGCTTTAAATGTTCAATAAGTTCTTCAAAATCAATCCCATATTTACTGGAAGAAAAAGTTTTTCCACTTTTGGTATATTTTTTTAGCGCTTGGTATAATAAATTTCTTAAGTTCATCGCCACCTTGAATTCCTTATCTTTTTTATACCTTATTGGAATATAGTTCTTAATATATTTTGCTCTATAATCTTTATAGTCTGGATTATTTTTCATTTGATGATAATATTTATTTTGGCTTACTTTCATTCTCGATAAATGTTTTTTGTATTCCTCATCTAATACCAGCCCATTGCATTCCTGACAATACCAAGTGGCACTTGTAATAGTAGGTTTATTATGGCATCTTTTACACAATCTTACCTCTTTATTTATTTCTTTTATTTTGAGCTGTTGTTCAAAGAAAGCTTTTCTACATTCAGGGCTACAATATTTTTTTTGAGGACTCATAGCATAGAATTCTTTACCACAAATAGAACAAAACCTCTTTATTTCTCCTGCCATCTTAACCAATATCTAGAAGTTCTTCTTTTTCTATTTTTCCTTTTTGAAACACTTGCTATTTTCAGCCTGCTTTTATGCTTAATCTATTTACCTGAATTTACCCTAGTTTTTGGTCATTACACCTAATTTCTTTAAAATATCTTTTTGTTTTGGTTCAAG
>Ga0154703_180_pt3 | contig 8855 bp, 12 predicted proteins | sample Rifle2008BG13ft_FD_105563 | JGI IMG/M metagenome (GOLD analysis project Ga0154703, IMG submission 105563) | Candidatus Pacearchaeota archaeon RBG_13_36_9
GATTCTATTGGGCATACTGACCCTGAAAAAGCTGAGCTAGGAACAGTGAGGAATATTTTTAGCAGGGATTCTTTGGAGGTTGCTGCCAGAGAAGTAAGATATCTTAATAATGTAATACATGCTTCTTCCAGCATAGGTGATGCAGAAAGAGAAATAGAATTATGGAGAGATTATATTGAGTTTTAAGTAGGTTTTTATTTAATATCTTTACAAATATTTTTAAATTTAGTTTTAGGTTTTCTTATTTCATTGATTATCTTTTCTATGGCGGTTTTTTTTATGTTTCCTAAAATAGTCTTATTTATAGAGCAGGGTGTCACATCTCCGTTTGATTGTATTGTTAGATAATTTATTCCTGCTTCGCAACTTCTGCATCCAATAGTAACTTCTATTTTTTTATTCTTTATTTTTTCCTCTAGTTCTTTGATTTGCTTTTTTGAAGGTTTGTCTTTTCTCATTACTGAGTCTTTACCGATAAGAATCAAAGGTACAAATCTTATTCTTTTAGCGCCCAAATTTGTACATAAGACTATAAATTTTTCTATGCTTTTTATATTTTTATTTGTTAGTGGAGAGGCTATTTCAAATTCTATATTTTCTTTTTTGCATTTTTTTATTGCATTTATTGTTTTTTTCCAACTTCCTTTACCCTGATAAAAATCTTGAACTTTCTCTTTTTCACTGTTTAAATTAAATGATAAAACTGCCTCACACTCCTTTACCTTCCGAATTAATTGCTTGTCTAATAGGATTCCATTTGTAAAGACTTTTATTTTAAATCCTTCTTTATTTGAATAGTCTAGGATTTCCAAAAAATGTTTGTAGAGAAAAGGCTCTCCTCCAACAAATCTAATTTTTTTAACTTTTAACTTTTTTAACTCTTTAATTAATCTAATCCATTCTTCTTTTTTTAATTCATTATCTGAGTTAAGAGTGGGAGAAGAGCCTTGGTAACAGTATTTACAGTCAAGGTTGCATTTGTCTGTTAATGATAAAAAAACTCCTTCTATTCTCGCTTTCTGCAGTTTAGACATAATGGACCTGCCGGGAATCGAACCCGGATCTTTCGACTGCCAGCCGAAAATAATGAACCGTTATAATACAGGCCCCTGAGTTACTTTTGGAGGAAGGTTTTTATGCTTTAAAAAATATTGGTATTTCAAGGTGTTTCTTGAATTAGAACTTCCAATATCTTCGAACCATCTATTAATGTTTTTTATGCCTCTTATTGATACATTCCAATCGGAGAAATAAGCTGGATAATTTTGTTCTTTCAATAAGGAGTATATTTCTTCTAAAAATTTTTTGTTTTTAGAGCGAATGTTGATTATTGGATATCTGTATTCTTCATTCTTCTTTGCGTAAATTGAACCGTCACTATCGAGTAAGCCCCTTAATAGAAATTTCTTATCATCCCATTTTAGTTTCAATATCTTATCAGGGATTTTAATAGAATCGTACTTAATGCCTATTGGAAATCCAAGATTTTTGTTTAACTCTAAGCACAATCCTTTGTTCCTGATAGTTAAGGTGCAAACATTTACTTTTTTAGATTCATAATAGTAAACATAAATCCCATAATTCCCTTCAATTCTCTTTTTCATTTCCCTTAAATATGCAGAATCAAGACGTTTATTTCCGCTTATGAATATTCCATACTTTTCATGTTTTCCCGCTTTAAATTTTGAGATACAACCATCGCCCAGAAGAAGGCCATAAAATTCACAGAAGAATTTATCCATTTTAATCTTAACTTTTTTTATTTTCCTAAATTTCCTAGCATGCTCCATTCTTTTAGACATATCTCCCGTTTTTACAGAAATGTTGCCCCCTTTTACCGAACCCCAATTATCTTCAAGATTGTTTATTTTAGACATCCAATATTCTTTTCTTGGAGATAACTTTATCAATTTTTTAAATACTTCTAAGGGGATTGTAAGTTCTCCTCGATTGTATCTTTTTAGTGGAGAATAATTTATTTTCAAAGCTTTGGCTAATTCTTTTAGATTTGTTTTTCTATACCTTAGAATTTCTTCAAAGAATATTTTTTGCTTTCCTATTTTTATTCTCATTAAAATGTAATGACTAGCAGGTATTTATACTTTTCTTTACCACTAAACTATAGGCCCTACGTTAATTTTATAAACAATGATGATTTTTAACCTTTATGGATAAAAATAAAATTAAGCTGGTTTTGGACATTTTGATGTTTTTGGCAGCAGTGGTTATTTTTTATTCGGGATTTGCATTGTGGGGCAAGCTTCCTTTAGTGTTTCAATCATGGAACTGGATTGGGATACATCAGTGGATTTCAGTTTTGCTCCTTGTATTGCTAGTGATACACTGGATATTTAACTTTGCCTGGATAAAATCCTGGTTTAGGAAAAGTGAGCCTGCAGAGCCTGTTGAAGTTCCTTTAGTTTGAATAGCAAAACCCTGAAATAGAAAATGGAAGAAAAAAATTGTATATTTTGCAAGATAGTAATAGGAGAGATCCCTTGCTATAAAATTTATGAAGATGAATTCTCTATTAGTTTTTTAGATGCTTTTCCCTCTATGAAAGGGCAGGCGTTAATTATACCAAAGAAACATCTTGCACCTTGGCTGTTCAGCCTGGACGATGAAACTTACTGCAAGTTGATGCTGGCTTCAAAGAAGGTTGTCAAAGCTGTGGATAAAGCAATGAAGCCCTTAAAAACAGGGCTGATGGTAGAAGGTTTGGAAATGGAGCATGTTCATATTAAGGTTTTACCTTTTGATAAAATCGGATTCGGGAATTGCCCTAAAAAAATAGAGATAAGCAAGGAAGAGATGATGAAAATAAGCGAGAGAATAAAAAAGAGCTTCTGAATTTAACTCCCAAGGGCCGAGTTTATAAAAAATTCTGCTATGACAAAGGCAACGTAGCCGAGAAGCAAAAGCACGCCTTCTGTTTTGCTTATTGATTTTTCTGACTTCATAAAGATTATTACCAGAAAGCAGGCAAGGAACATTGCCCCTCCTAGGGTGTAGATGTTTAATGGATTGTAGCTAAATGGGGAGATTAGAGCCACTATGCCCAATAGTATTGTGGCATCTGTAATGACTGTGCCAAGGATATCCCCTAAAGCAAGATCGTCATGGTTCTTTTTTACAGCCCTAATTGAAAAAATTAACTCCGGAAGGCAGGTGCCTACTGCTAAAATAGTTATGCCAATTAGAATTGGCGAAAGATTTATATCGTAGGCAAAATTGACTGCGAATTTCACAGTGAAATATGCGCTTCCTAGAAGAACTGCTAAGCTGAGCAGCAACAGAATAAAGTTTTTTATGAAACTGCCTTTTTTGGTGTTGTTGAATTTTTTATGAAACCTTTTGCTTTCTATGTAAGTATGGAAAAAGAATAAAGAGCCTGACAGGATTAAAGCGGCGCCGTCTATTTTGGAAAGCCTGCCGTCAAATCCCAGGATAAGCGGAAACAAGAGCAAGATTAGGTAGAAAAAACTGTTCTTTAGTATTTTGCTTTTTACTTTTATGCCTCTTGAAGAAAACAAGGCAACTATGCCAAAAACTAAAGTCAAGTCCGCTACATTAGAGCCTAATAAAGTTCCAAGCCCGAGTTCTGGCTCACCGTTAATTGCAGATATGATTGAAACGGTTGCTTCTGGAAAAGCTGAAATCAGAGCTATAACAAAAAAGCTAACAACAAATTCAGGGAAGCGGAGAATTTTTGCGAGCCTTGAGGAATACCTAATAGCGTATGCTGCGCACTTTATCAGTACAGTCAGAAATACCAAAAATAAAACTAAATTGAAAATTATCATACTGCCCTCTTTTTTACCTTTTAATATGTAAAGAATAAAGAATTAAAGTATTTTAAACTTTGCTGATTTTAGTGAGCATAAGAAAGGTTAAAAATAAGCTTGATAACTGGAATTATGTGCATTGTAAGGAGAGTGTTAGGAATAAACCCAATCCTTTCTTCTGTTTTTTGCCTCTTTTTTTCATCTTGTTAAACTCTCTCAATTTTTTCTATTACCACATTTTTAAGCGGCATGGCTGCTGAATTTGTCTGCACTTTTGCTATTTTATCAACAACATCTTGACCTTCTATTACCTTGCCAAAAACAGCATATCCATCATCTCTTACACCATAATTAAGAAAGTCGTTGTTCTCTACGTTTATAAAAAACTGGTTGGTTGCAGAGTCTGGAACTGTTGTCCTGGCCATTGCCACAGTGTATTTTTCATTTTTCAGCCCATTATTTGATTCAAGAGTTATCGGATCATGCGTTTCTTTTTCCTTTCCTTCTGTTGTAAATCCGCCTCCCTGAATCATGAACCCATCAATAACTCTGTGGAAAATTGTTCCATCATAGGCTTTTTCGTCAACATAAATCAGGAAGTTTTCAACTGTTATTGGCGCTTTGTCTGGATATAACTCCATTGTTATATCGCCCAGGCTGGTTTTTATTAAGACTCTTGAATTTTCTTTTGTCACATTTCCTGTCATTTTATATCCTGTTATAACTATAACAATTAAAGCTATAATCAAGAGCATAAAAAATTTTCTGTTCATTTTTATTAAAACATTTTGAGGGTTTTAAAGGTTTGGATTTTAAAACGGAAAGAAATCAAGCTTGTAAGTTTCTGTTATCCTTAATATATCAAAATCCCTTATTATATTGTTGAATTTTTTTCTTAACTCTGTCAGTATGGAATAAAGCTCGTCTTCATTCTCTGTTTCAAATTCAATTTCAATATCCCAGCTTCCAATGAGCTTTAGAAATTGGGTTGCTTTTTTGTGCATCTTAATATAATCTTTAATTTCTTTTTCCTTTTCTTCATTTAGATTTTTTGTCCTCAAAATAATTTTGTAGAGGTTTATTCCTATTTTATGAAGATTAAGATAACACCTGTACTGAACAATTACTTTTTCTTTTGTTAATTTCTTTATTCTGTAATTGATTATATCCCTTGTTAACTTTAGCTTTTCTGCCAGTTCAACTATGTTTATTCTTGCGTTATTAGAAAGCTCTTTTAAAATTTTAGTGTCTGCCCCGTCTAGTTTGTAGATTTCTTTTGGCGTTCCGTAAACAAATTCTGTATGTTTTTTTTCTGCCAAGTAATCTCTTGAATAAATCGGGGAGTATTCTGTCAAAAGCACATCTTTTTCAAGTATAAAATTTGAAAACTGATTCATGAAGCTATTGAGTATTTTCCCAAATTCAAAATTGCTTTTTGCCAGAATAGAAACAGCTAGGTCCCATCTTCCTCTAATCTGCCCCACCCAAACACTATTTTTATCATTATTCCAATATTCTGTTATTTTTTGTTCATCTTCTATTGAAGTATTTTGAAACTTGAAATAAAGTTTATATTGGGAATAGCCAAGTTTTGTAAAATCTACAATAGTATAATACCTGAAGATAATATTGTTTTTCTCAAATCTTTTTAATCTGTATTCAACAGCAGGCTTTGAAAGGCCAACTTTTTTGGCAATCTGGCTGTTTGAAAGCCTTGAATTTTCATCCAGCAAGGTCAGTATTTTCTGGTCTTTTAAGTCAAGCTTGAATTTAAAATCCATTTTTTAATAAATCTTCTACGTCCATAACTTCTAGACTAGAATTAATTCCCTTCTTGTCCTGAACAAATAAAATCTTTTTCTTTGCATTAATCTTGCCTAAATTTGCCTCTGCCTTCAAAATTTCTTCCTTCTCTATTTTTGATTTCCATTTAACTTCAATAACTATTTCTGGTTTCTTGAATTTAAGCAGGCAGGCATCAATATCATAATCTTTTTCTTCTATAACACTCTCGGTTAATCCTGTCTTTTTTGCAGCGAATTCTCTTATTACATCTTCTACTATCTTAGGCAGGATATTGTCAATTATATTTTCAGCCTCTTTTGCAGTAATTTCTCTTTCTGAAATATTATATTTTTCATCTGCATAATAAAACAGGTTGATTAAAGGAGAACCAATCTTATAGATAAATTTATTCTTATTATAAACTTCTATTTTTTTTATTATTCCAAAGTCCATTAGGTTCTTTAAATACTGCTGGACCATGCTCGCATCATTATTTGATATTAGTTGTTTTGAAAACAAATAACTGGCGATTTCTGTAGAGACGATTTTTCCTTGCGCTACCGCTCTCAAAATTCCTTCGTAAATAGAAGAAAGTGTTTTTTCTTCTTCTAGGAAAATCTCTCCAACCAACGCAGGAACGGTTTTTATGGTTCCTAAGAAGATTTCTGCTAAGATTTTTCTAGCGGTTTTGCTCTCATTCAAATAACTGATTGCTATTGGCTCTTTTAAGATAATTGCATTCTCCAACAATTCTTTTTTTGTGAATTTTAGATTTGTATTTTTTAATGCTTTAAGCACATCATCTAGTCCGATTATTCTTACTGGAAATTCTGAAAATAGCCCTAAAATTGGGGACTTCGAACCTAGTAAGTTTTTTGAAAGATACAAAGTGGAGGAAATAACAATTAGTCTTCCTTTTTTGTTTAGCGCATGTATCACATCAAGAAAATCTGCCCCTAGCCTATGAAATTCATCAACCACTATTGTTTTATTATTGTTTAGTTCTCTTCTAAGAATATTAATAAAGGTTTCATAACTTATAGATTCGCCTGATTCTGATAAAATAGTTTTATCCCTTTTTACAAAAAAGAAATCATCCCATTTGATGAAGTTCTTAACCAAGAAGCTCTTTCCAGTTTTCCTTCTGCCAAAAACAAACAGCCACGTTTTTCGCTCTTTCAGCTGTTCTGCTTCTTTTCTTTGTATTATCATATTGTACTATAACCCCCATTTGTATAATGGGCATTATACCTTTTAAATCTTTTGTTTTTCAGGCAACCTAATATTTTGTTATTTTTAGTGTTTTCTTCCATATTTTGAATATATGTGTTTAAAGTATTTAAATCTTACTCAAAAGTAAGAAAAATAGAAAAAAAGTATCAAATATGCGTATTACGTTAGTACTATTAAGTTGTAAAAAACAAAACACAACTCAAACTAAATAAAATAAATCAAAGGAGAAAAATAAAATGAAATTATTCAAGTATTTCAGAAAAGGAAAAAAGCCAGAACCAAAAGATAGCTGTCAAGAAATTTATTTTTATCCTTACCCACACGTAATAGACATTAATGAGTTTGGGATTCATCTTAATGGAGAAGATTCTCAAAAAAAGAAAGTTTATCTTAGGATTTGTGTTGGAAATAAAAAAGAATTAGCTGAATTCTTCAGAGACCTAAGGCATAAAATTAGTTTTGATAATCAATATCACTTAAAACAAATTGAAGAAGCAACTTTAGAAAGAAAGAATATTGAGGGAATACTAAATGACCCAGAGGTAAAATGAAAGATAACACACAAGGAAATGCTGAGAGAGAAAATTGAAGAGTTTTTTGAAGATACGTTAAAAAATTCTGAAGTTCTAAGATCTTACATTCGGAGAAATTTGGTTGAGAAAATGCTCTGTATGACCTAGTTAGATTCGCTTCTTTATTTGCTCCAGAAAATAATCCAATGCCCGTAATAGAAGATTCGAATAATACCTATAAAATAAAATTTGATAATGGGAGAAATCATCCTCATTATGAATCGATTATGGCTACATTGACTACCCTAGAAAGATTGATTTATGAAAGGTTAAAGTTAAATTAATAATTAAAAAATCCGTCATCAAGATTCACAGCAGAAGGTATCCCCATTAAACTTTTCTTTCTTTTACCAACTCAGCAAATTTTTCAAAACTCCTGTCGTAAGTTTTTTCAGCATCGCTTGGGAAACAGCAGGCTGGAAGCTCTTTGTTTTTCAAATGGTAGCTGAGGCATTCACAGCAAAATCCTTTTCTTTCGCATCCTTTGTAAGTGCAGTTGCATTTCTTTAAGTTGGTTTGTTTTTTGCAGTCTGTCATTTTAAAAATGGCTCAGGGGAGAGTCGAACTCCCGACATCCGCCTTATGAGAGCGGCGATCCGACCGCTGATCTACTGAGCCATTAATTACCAAGAAGGGAGTCATTTAAAAACTTTTATAAAAGGAGGATTCTTGGTATTGATAGGTAAAAAAGAGGAAAAATGGCTGAAGAAATTATTAATATGACTGAAATTGCAGGGGCACTTAACAAGGCCTTAATGGACTCTATTTCCCCTTTAGTCACTATATTTAAGATAGTTGGAATTGCTTTATTAATCTATATAATATTCTTGATAATCAGAGCATTTTTTAGGTGGAAAACAACTGCTAAGGTTTCTCAGATGGCTAAGGATGTTCAGGAAATTAACAAAAAAATGGATATTCTAATAGAAAGAATAGAAGGAATAAGCAAAAGAGATACAGATATAGTTAAACAGGAGAAAAAAGAAAAGAAGGGCTTTTTCAGGCGGCTTTTTGGAAAATCCAAAAGCAAGAAAATAGAAGAAGATGATAAAATAGAAAATAATAAAAAAATAAAAAAGGGAAAAAATTAAGGTTTGGCAATTTTCCAAAGAAGTTTGAAATAATTTTTATAACTTTGAGCTAATCTCTTACTGTCTATAAGTATTATTAATACAGGATCTTCTTCTATAAATATAGCTACTTTATCTCCATAAATAAGAGTAGAAGCTGGAGATTGATACTCTTTAGGAACAAATCTGATTTCATTCATTTTCCATTCTGGAGCTTGTGAACCTTCTGTACAAATCATCTTTGCACGAATATTATATTTTTCCCTTTGGTCCGCCCACTTATAGGTATAAAGTTTTAAGTTGTCTTTATCTTCAAATTTTCCTTCAACACCAAATTCAATGAAATCTTCATTTGTTTCTATTATATCATTCATAATTGTTTTAAGTCCCTTTGTGCCAATAAATATTTG
>Ga0154703_113_pt4 | contig 8803 bp, 10 predicted proteins | sample Rifle2008BG13ft_FD_105563 | JGI IMG/M metagenome (GOLD analysis project Ga0154703, IMG submission 105563) | Candidatus Pacearchaeota archaeon RBG_13_36_9
TAACTAAAGCATAGGTATTTTTTAGAATACCTTTTTTTTCTAAGGAATTTATTCTGTAATAAACTACGGTCTTAGGAAGTTTAACTTTTTTGCCTATTTGTGAATAAGACCGCCTAGAATTAATATCTAGTTCATATAAAATTCTTTTGTCCTTTAAATCTATTCTTTCTATTTCTGCCATATTGAATATAATCGTGTTTTATTTATAAATCTTACTAATATGTTCAACTATTTGATAATAAATTGTATATATTTGTAATTATTATAATAGATAGAGTTAAAGAAAAGTTAAGTAATACTGGAGGAAAGAAAATGAATTTACCCATAATTGTAGATATAGAGGCACAGAAAATAGCAGAAGAGGGTGTTTGCAATATGATTGCTGATGCACCAAACTCTGCAACTAGGGGAGTTTATTCAATTTATGGAGACAATCCCCCTGAATCGCCTGATGGGCCTGGTATAGATTACATAAAAATTTATCGTAAGAGATGGTAGGATAATCTATGCTATCAAAAGAACAATTAAGATACTGGAAGGAATCTGTAGACAAAATAATTAAAGAGCATCCACTAAAATTTATTCAATTAGAGGTAACTCGAGCATGCAACCTTAATTGTATACATTGTGGGTCTCCAAGCGAGGGAACTAATTTTAAAGAGCAACTATCTAGAGAAGAAATAAAAAAAACACTAGAAAAGATAGCAACTGAAATAATAGATCCAAATTATTTTAATCACTTAATGTTTGTTGGAGGAGAGCCATTTTCCAGAAGAGATTTAATAGATATTATTCAAGACACTTCAAAGATACAAGTTAATGGAAGAAGAGTTTATACAAATACTCAAATTCAAACTAACGGAACTTATTTAGGCGATAATCCTAAATTGTTGGACAAACTTAAAGAATTAGGAATAACTGGCTTTGGAATAAGTATCGATGGATTGGAAAAAACACATAATTTATTCAGAAGAGGAAAGGATGTTTTTAGAAAAACATATAGTGCCGCTCAAGAAGCAATTGCAAGAGGTTTTAGTGTCTCGATTTCAACAGTAGCCAATCAGTCTAATATTTCTGAACTTCCCGTCTTAAGTAATTTAATTAGAGATGAACTGAAACCTAACTTTTGGAGGATAATGCTTTTAGACCCTATCGGGAGAGCAAGATTGGATAAAAATTATCTACTTTCGCCTGAACAGGTGAAAAAGATTATTGGGTTTATTTATAAAGAGCATGTAGAACATGTGAAAGAAGTTTATCAAGAAGGAAGAGGAACAAAGATTGAGTTGGGATGCGGAGGGTGGTGTGGAGAACAATTAGAAGGAATGATTAGGCCTTATCTTTGGCATTGTATTTCGGGAATAAGCATGCTTGGAATAATGTATGATGGTGCAATTGGAGGGTGTACAAATATTTCAAGAGATTTTATTGAAGGTAATATAAGGACAGATGATATTACAAAAGTTTGGAATGATAGATTTGAAAAATTCCGAGAATTTGATTGGAAAAAAATAGATGAGTGTCAAGACTGTAAAGAATTCGAATTTTGTGATGGAGGACCAATGCATTATAGATTAGGTGATAGAAAAATGATTTTCTGTTTGTATCAAACGTTAGAGAATGACATGGATTACAGAGGCATGGCCACAAATGAAGTTTTAAAAACAAAAGCAGGAAATTAATTCCTGTCTGAAGGTCTATAGAATGTCAATTAAAAACATCCAGGGCTTTTATTATATTGTGTCTTATGTCCGGGTTTTTTTCCTCTATTTTTTTTATGAAATTATTTATTTTTTCTTCTCTTCTATCTTTTTTTTCTGCTCTTTTTTTCATTTTTTTCCTGGCTTCTTTAATGCCCTTGATTTTTTTTATTTTTGCGTACAATTCTATTTCTTTGTCTGAAAGAAAATACAACGGCTGGTTTTTTGGAAGAAATTTTTTGAGATTCTCAGCTTTTCCATGCATCAGTTCACTCAATACAGCAACTGAAATATCATCCAGATTTTCCTCGCTTATTTTTCCTTTTCTTTTTGGGAGGTTTTTTATTATATTATTAATGACTTTTGCATTTAAGCTGTCTCCATCAACAGCATGAATTGGCATTTGATATTTTCTTATTGTTCCTCTGACTTTCTTCTCAAAATAATCTGCAAATTCGCGAGCTGTTAATTCCCGCTTGTTTGTGAATTTCCAGACAGTTTTCATAGTTCCTCTTCTGTTTTCACACTGATTTTATTTTGCTTTAAAAGCCTGGCGAAGAAACCATCTCCTTCAACTAAGTTCCCTGAAAAATTCCCATCGTATATTCTCCCACATCCGCAGGAAGGAGACATAGCTTTTAAAATAGCCTTCTTACAGCCAGTTGATTTTGCTATTTTCAGGGCTTCCTGCGCTCCCCTGGAAAATTCTTCTGTCCTGTCCACCCCTGTTTCTGAAATAACCCTCCCTTGTTTAATTTCGTGCTTTTCTTTTGGCGTGGACAAGCCGCCAAGCTGCTCAGGGCAGACTGGAATTGCTTCCCCTTTCTTTACCATTTCAATTATATTCTTATTCCCGCCGGATTTTCCATCGTACCTGCAATTTATTCCAGCAAGGCATGCGCTTACAATTTTCATATAACAAAAAGAAAGACAGAAGATATAAAGGTTTTTATTCTCTTCCGAACTGGGCATCTGATTCCAGGAATCTTCTATAAAGCCTTGAGGTCCAGTATTCGTCAGCAGGGCAGATAATCTCGTTATGGGTATGGGCTGAAGCACATGGAATTCCTACCCAGGCATATTGGCCTACTCTTGACAAAAGACTGTCTTTTCCTGAAAAATTCTTTAACCATGAATCAAAGTCATCCTGATTATAGAAATCTCCAGAAATCATATGGCAGATGTTCTGCCCTCTTGCTTTACCCCTAAGCGCAAGCTCCCTAAGATACCTTATAAAATGAGGGTGAGAGGATTCCAAATCGTCCCCTAAAATATAGGTTCCAAACCCGACTTTTGGAGCAGATTCTGCATCCATCACTTCCCGATCCGGACCATACGGAGCTATATTTACATCACCTATCAAAACTGAAGATTTACGCAATAATCCCCTTTTTTGCCTTTCGTTTATTTCAGTGCCTGTTTTTTCTACCTGCTTATCAATTAAATAATCAAGAACCCAATCAAAAAAGCTTCCTTGCGCTCCTCCTGGAGAAACATCTCCAACTTCTTCTCTGTCTGTAATCCAGACTATTGAAGTGTACTCTGGATTTCTTGCCTTAACTAAAGCATCAACAGCTGAAAATGTGCACGCTTTATCATCCTGCCCGTATCCTACCAATAATCTCCAGTTATACTCATCTATCGGAAGAACCTCGTTCCTGGGAACTGCGTATAAAGCAGCCTGAGAAAGCTCGTCTAAAGATTTAAGTTCCAGTCTTTTTAAAAATTCAGCCACTGAACTATGCCCTGTAATTATCTCGACAAGCCGCTCTTTCTTAAATGCATCACGTACTTCCTCTGATTCTCTGCGATCAACATGCCCGGAATAATCCCCAATAAGTCCTGGAAACTGAATCTCTCTTTTTCCCTGCTTGGTAGAAATATAACCTATAACATCTACCTGCTGCCCTATCCAGTGATGCACAGCCAATCCGCCTCTTATTATTCCTGATAATCTTAAACCTAAATAATGATACAATATATCTGCACTCCACTCCAGCCTTACTGCTCTTGGCTTTACCCTCACATGCGGAGTGTCAGAGTGAGTCATTATCATATGAATTCCTTCTGTTATAGGCTCTCTCCCTTCTTTAACAACTAACATGCTGTTTCCCTCCCAAGGGTCAACAAAATAAATCTTTTGTTTTTTTGAGCCATCAAAACAATTATCAAAATCCCTCTTTTCGAAATGAGAAGCGCCTGTAATCCATCTTTCAACAGCTTCAACTGTCTTATAAGGCACTTTTCCCTCTCCTTCAAAAGCTATTAATTTCCTTACTCTTCCTTCCAGCTTATTTAGTTCCTCCTTGCTTAAACAGTCTAAAGAAGGATACTCTCTTTTAGCATCACTAAGAACCCAGTTATCATGAGTTTCTGTTGGTATTTTTTTATGAACCATCCTCTAAATTATAAAAATTCCTTTTAAAAGAATTGTTGTATAAGGAAAGTTATATTCTATATTTATCGTACTCTGCCTGTTTCCTGTTTTCAAAGGCTTCCTGAAGCTCTTCTGCTTTTTTCTGGTTTTCTTTATCATGGTAATAAACAGCTGGTTTTCTTTTTCCGCTTTCTATGGACTGTAGGGAATCAAGAATCCTGCTTTCTTCTTCTGTCCTGGCAACAATCAGCCATCCATTAATCCAGAAGTGCCTGCCAATCTTGGCTATCTCCAAAGTTTTTTCATCAACCAGGTTTTTTTCCAGAAGAAACTTGAACCTCTGAGCGAGCTCTTTTTCGCAGAGCAAACATCCGCCTCCAGGAGTCGGATAGGTTATATTGAACTTTTTTGCAAGCTCCATCTGTTTTTCTCTTTTCCTTCCAGCAATTCCCGCTTCAATCAAAGGGCGTTTTATATTTAGAAGCTCTTTATCTATTATAGAAAATGCCCTGTTTGTCTGGGACATTGGGCGCTGCCCTAAAACCTCGCCTGTTGCAAGGAAGTCTGCCTTTATTTTTTTTCTCAAATTCTCAGCTCTTCTGAACATAAAAATTTTGCAATCTATGCATGGATTAATTCCAGAGCCCCTCCCATATTTCGGCTTTTTAAGCATTTCAAGGTAATCTTTCAGATTATTTCCTTTTGTGCAGTCAACAACATGCAATTTTACTTCGTTTCCCTGCGCGAACTTAAAAGAGCACATAACATCCTTGCAGCAGCCGCCTCCAAAAGGCAGCTTAAAGAAAACTGCCTCTACTTCTATTCCTTTTTCCTGCAGCAGCTTGACTGCCAGCCTGCTGTCCAGGCCTCCTGAAAATAAAACTAGTGCTTTCATGAGAGAAGATAAGAAAAAGGTTATTTAAAGTTAATCAGGATGTTACTTCATCCACGGCAGATCAAGAGAAGGCCCGTAAACCTTTCCCCGCTGCTTTTTTATAGAATTTTATGCCTGATTGTAAGCATCCCACCACCCATTTCATAAGAAAGATCCAGTGTTTTTACATCCTCTTTTTTAATTTTGAACTCTTGTATAGGAACGACCAAAACCGGACAATAAGCCTCGCATTCACCAAGTGTCAGACCTTTTACTAGTTCTGTCTCTGTGGAAATCCGAATAACGTTTATACTTCCATCATTAATTGCTTTGAGCGTTACTCTATTGGTTAAGCTACACGGGTTTATCTTATTAAAATCTACTCTTGCAAACAATTTCGATTCTGTCATTGCTTCTGCTCTGCGTCTCGCATCCTCGAAATGCAGGTAGGGCAGTTCATAACCGAAATACAAATAATTATCATGAGCTAACTCTGCCATTATTTTTGCATTAGTGGGAATAACAGAGCCATCTTTTTTTAAGAATTTTAATAGGTAATTTAAAACCGGAACCTGCGATTCATCTATAAGACCCGCACAAATCATTTCACAGATAATTACATCCACTTTTTCAGGAATTTCAACTTTTAATGCGCTGCCTTCAATAACCTTTATTTTGTCCACAAAACCTAATTTTTTAATGTTTCGTTTGAGTTGCGGGATTAGCAGCTTGTTTTGCTCGATTGCGTAAACTTTCTTTGCGCCAGCTTCTGCTGCAGCTATTGATAAAATTCCTGTTCCAGAACCTGCTTCTAAAACTAGCTGGTCTTTTTTCACTGTTTTCCTCACAGCATCAATAAACGTTTTAGTTCTTCTTTCTGCCAGAAGGCAAGAATAAGATAATTCCGCACCCCCGCAATAGTTGCTAAATTTTTTCATATTTAACAAATATAAATTAACTTTATAAATTTATTTAGCAGGCTGTCAGAATGTTTTAGCCAGCAAATTTATTTGATATTTCAAAAAACTATTTAAAGATTGTTTTGCTGCTAGTTATATGCAAAAAAACAGGTTTTTCATTTATCTTGGAATTGCAGTTTTAATAGCAGTTGCTGGAGTTGCTGTAAATAACAAAACAACTCTCGGCTCTTTTTTAGGGGCAACAAATAGTATTGATGCGCCTACAATAGATATAGAATACAGCAATCTTCCACAGGTCTTTTCTTCAAGCAGGATGGTTAATGAGCTGCCTGCTGATGCAAATGTTGTCCTAAGGTTTTATAATTTTAATTCTGGAGAAAGAGAGTGGGAAAAATCCTATATTATAAGAAAAGGAGAGGCAAAGGAAGAATATAATACAGATACAGACATGATTGTTTTTATGCACTCCAAGTATCTTGGGCCACTAAATAATAAAAATTTTTGTTTGATAATCAAAGAAGCCCAAAAAAACGGGGATTTTGGATACGAGAGCAAGGTTTCAGATGCCAGGCTTTTATGGAAGTATAAGAGCATGATAAAATACCGAGAGTGTTTTGGGTTTTAGCTTTTCGTCCAAAAAACTAGCATTAAGGCACATTTTTTTCTGATTTCATTGATTTTAAGTAATAACGAATATTATACTCCATAATATATACTTTATTATATATGTCAAAAAAAGCATATTTCTTATTGTAACAGTGTTTATATAGGGCGGTTTGATGAGTGTAACTTATGAGTGAATTAAAAAAAGGTAAAGACTATTGGAAAATGAAAAGTATTTATGCTCATCTAACAAAATTAGATGTTTTAAGTGTTAATTTGTTGAAAGGGGGTTTAAAAAAATGAGGAAGATATTCACTTTAATGGTGATGGCTTTATTGGTATTTTCAGTTACACCTGCTGTATTTGCAGCAACTGTTGGAACTGGCATAACACCAGACATAGAAACAGAAGACTTTCCACCTGAAGTTTGGATGTGCGACCATAGAGTAGTCTATGATGACGCAACTGAGCCAGGAAGGATAAGCGAAGACGGACAGACATTGGTTGAGAGAATAAACAACTATGCTTTTGAAGGCGAACAAATTGCCTGGAAAGTATTAGTTATGGACAAGAACGGCGTTGAGAAGATAGAAGATGTATTTGCAACTGTCGGAGGCGTACAGGGCGAAGGGAATGAAATTGAAGTTAACTGCCAGGAAATTGGCTTTGACAAGATAATACCTTCATGCAATGCAAGAATCCTTGAAGAAGAGCTTACAGAATTCAACAAGGATATGATGCAGTATTATGTATGTACTTTGACTGTAGAAACACCTGAAAGCATGTATGGAGAATACTGGATAACAGTAGAAGCAACAGACTTGGATGGCTTGTCTGGAACAATGGACGAGAACGAGTATTGGTTCTTAAACCCGGTCATTGCATTGAGCATTGATGGGGAAATGACCTTTGAAAATGTAAGGCCAGGAACAGATACTTACTCAGACACCCTATTGGTAGGGAACGATGCTGATGAAGGAAGCGGAGTCTTAATGGATATGTTCATATCCGGAACAGACTTTTACGATTCGTCATCAAGCGGAGCAATGTGCCCTACTACAAACCAGCTAGAACTTGATGCATTCAGATACTTTGCTACAAACGGAGCTTACTCAACTGGGCAAGACCCAAGAAAAGATGCAGAAGGCTATGTTGGAATAGACTATGGAATTGGATTTAACAATCCAAACCCATTCTATAACAACAATGAGATAATACAAGCTCAGAAACAAGGACCATACTATGCTGCAAACATACTTGCACCAGGCGCTGAGATGGCATTAACTTTCAAGCTTAGCTTGCCAGAACCATGCAACGGAGACTTCGATTCAGGAAGTATTTACTTCTGGGGAGAAGCTATATAAAAATTAAATTTTTTTATTTTTTTATTTTTTTATTTTTAATAATCTAAGGGAAAAAGAGTCCAAATTATGCTTAAATTAAATAAAAAAAACAGTGAAAGGAGGACTTATAAAAAATGAAAAAGGTAATTGGCCTGATAATGACGGCCATATTAGTGGCTTCAGTGATGCCTGCTGTATTTGCAGCAAGCGTGGGGAGCGGAATAACTCCAGATATAACAACAGAGGACTTTCCACCTGAGGTTTGGATGTGCGACCATAGAGTAGTCTATGATGACGCAACTGAGCCAGGAAGGATAAGCGAAGACGGACAGACATTGGTTGAAAGAATAAACAGCTATGCTTTTGAAGGCGAACAAATTGCCTGGAAAGTATTAGTTATGGACAAGAACGGCGTTGAGAAGATAGAAGATGTTTATGCAACCATAGGAGATGTACAGGGCGAAGGGAACGACATAGAAGTTAACTGCCAGGAAATTGGCTTTGACAAGATAATACCTTCATGCAATGCACGGATCCTTGAAGAAAAGCTGACAGAGTTTAACAAAGATGTAATGCAGTATTATGAATGTACTTTGACAATAGAAACACCTGAAAGCATGTATGGAGAATACTGGATAACAGTAGAAGCAATGGATCTTGATGGTTTGAGCGGAACAATGGCAGAGAATGAGTATTGGTTCTTAAACCCGGTCATCGCTTTAAGCGTTGATGGAGATTTAACCTTCGAGGATGTAAGGCCAGGAACAGATACTTACTCTGAAACTTTGCTGCTGGGGAACGATGCAGATGATGGAAGCGGAGTCTTATTGGATATGTTTATATCCGGAACAGACTTTTACGATTCGTCATCAAGCGGAGCAATGTGCCCTACTACAAACCAGCTTGCACTTGATGCATTCAGATACTATGCCACAAACGGAGCTTACTCAACATTGAATGACGCAAGAAAAGATGCAGAAGGCTAT
>Ga0154703_105_pt5 | contig 8779 bp, 9 predicted proteins | sample Rifle2008BG13ft_FD_105563 | JGI IMG/M metagenome (GOLD analysis project Ga0154703, IMG submission 105563) | Candidatus Pacearchaeota archaeon RBG_13_36_9
CGGACAAACATACGAATATTCTAAAGGTTCATTCTACAGAACTGACAAAATTTCTAACAAAGAACGGCATGGTCTTAGGAGATAAAATAAAAAATAAAGCCTCACTTCCGGATTGGATTTTTAATCAAAAGCCGTTTATGTTTGGTGCCCTAAGGGGATTATTCGATACGGATGGAGGAATTTACCATAAACAAAAAAGATACAAAAGGGCAGTAATTGAGTTCCAAACAAATTCAGAGTATATAAGGAAAGATATAGTCAGACTGCTAAAAAAATGCGGATTTACTCCATCAAAAAGCTCGAAAAACATTAGGATACAAAATCAGGAGGAAATATACCGGTTCTTCAGCCTAGTTGGTAGTGCAAACCCGAAAAATATAGTAAGATACCAATACTTTATAAATAATAAAGAAATTCCTTTAAAAGAAAAATTAATTAAACGTATTTTACAAGTCCAAGTTAAAGAACCATTCAAAGCGGCTTTGGTCTAACGGCTATGACACGACCTTCCCAAGGTCGTTGCGCGGGTTCAACTCCCGCAAGCCGCATTTATTTTCTCTATTTTAGAGGTATTAACAAGAATGTGATGCGGCATAGGCGCATTTCAATAACATTTAAATATAATTTTTTCCTGTATATTCTAATGGAAGAAAAAAGAGGCAGTACTAAAGTGATGTTTGGAGGATGGTATCAAAGAACAACCCTCCACCTGTCTGAAATTTTTGAGTTTTTTGTAAACTGCAAATCCAAGCTAGAGCTAGCCCCAGAAAAGCTGGCAGAATACCATAAAAACTTGAAGCTGCAATCAGTCAGCAGGGAATACAGCAACCTGGATTACATAAAAGCTGTAACAAATGAGAGCATTGAAATTAGATACTATGAAGATGGGCTGTATCTTCTGGAAATAGAATCAGAAGACATAGAGAACAGCGCAATACTTTTAAAAGATTATTTTCATGAAGCCTTTGAGCCTGCGATTAACTACCTGTTTTCCCTTGGGGCGCCAACTCCAAAAATTTTATCAAATCTACATCAAGAGCACTGCATTGTTGTCAGGAAACTGGATAAAAATCACAATAAGTTCGCTGTCCCAGAAGAATTCGGGGCAGTAAATAAAAAGTCAATATCCAGGGAAGTAAGCTTGTATAAGACGAGAGATTACCTTTTCATTGTAGGGCTGCCAAGCAAAAAAGAAAGCATCGATGCTATTGTTGAAATGCAGATATTTTTCAGCGAGTTTAAAGAGCAGCTTCATAGATACCTGAATATCCACAGAAAAGTCTGGGAGGGGATATCAAGTATTAAAGAAAGGAGATCTGTCAGGGGAAAAGAGGTTGAATTTTACAGGGCAGAGCTTGAAAGTTACAAAAAAACAATCGATTTAATAAATAACAGGATAAACCAGATGCCCAGCTACGCTCACACTCGCGCTTCTCTGGCAAAAAGGCTGAAGATAGAAGAAGAATTAAATATTCTTCTCCAGTATAAATTCGAGGATTTATTTAATACGCTGGCTTATATAAAAGAGATTTGGCAGATGACAGCCAATTATGTTAATTCTGCTATACAAATCCTGGTAGAAATAGCAAATAAAAAATCTGTATCTGGCATACGCTCAATACAGATACTGGCAAGCATCGGCGTAGTAACAGGATTAGTCGGCTATCTTACCAGAGACAGCCTGCCAAAATTCACGCAGGTAGGAGCCATTTACCTGGGATCTCTGGCTTTAGTTGTTCTGGTAATAGATTTTATAATCAAAAAGTATTTCCAGCATAAAAAATACGAGCTGAAATTCGCAGAAATTGAAAAAAAGCTTTAAGTCCTACTTTGAATTTATGTGGGATAATGCAGAGAGGCATTAAATATTCCCGAAAGCCATTACAGGAGAGCCTGGAAATGCAACAGAAGAATCTGCATATCCTAAAACAATTCCTTCTTCTAATGCTCTAACTGTCTCCATTAACTTGCCAAATGGATTATAAATTCTCGCTAAAGGCTGTCCTTTATTAACAATTTCCCCGGGTTTAACTAAAAATCTTATAACCCCGCTAGTAAGGCTTACCTGCTGTTGAGAATAAGCTAGGATTTTATTTTTAACTTTCTCAGAAATAATTACCTTAGAAGGCTCTTCAGAAGACTTAACAATTCCTAGCTCACTTAAAAGACCCCAGATAGCATTAAAGGCGTGCTCAACATCTTTTTCATTTACAACATCAGATTCTCCCAGCTCAATTGCCAAAGCAGGAATTCCCTCTTTAAGAAGGCTGTAAGTAAGAGTTTTCTCCACTTCTGCAGTATCTAAAACAACAGGAAATCCTATTTTCTTACTAAACTCTTTTACCTTTTCATATGCTTCCTCTTTTCCAGGTTTAGGGTCTAAGAGCACGTAAGGTATTGATTTTCTCCAGTCATTATGCAAATCAAGCACAAGAGAAGGATTTGTATCCTTTATCTGCGTAAAAATCTGGTAGGCAATTCTCTCTGCAAGGGAGCCATTTTCATTACCAGGAAAAGAGCGGTTTAAATCTTCGTTGCTGAAGGTTATCTTCCTGGAGTAGTTTTCAAAGCCAATGGGATTCATTAAAGGAAAAGCATAAACCTCTCCTTTCAAAATTTCTTTTTTAAGTTTTTTGAATACTTCTTGTATTACTACCATACCCCCAACTTCATCCCCATGAACACACGCAGTAAGCCAGATAACTGGTCCAGAGGAGATGCTCTTAATATGCATGAAGGGGAGTTTTCTCTTTGATAAATCCGAGCCAGTAAGAATATCTATAGAAGAATACTCAACTTCAATAGAAGGGTTTACAATTTTTTTCCTTATGCTTTTTCTCATCTTCTTCTTGCTAACTTTTTTTTCCATAGACTAACAAGTTTCTCTGAATATTTAATTGTTTCTAAAAACGAAAAGAAGCATTAATTTTTTCAAATACCTTTTTAAACAGCAAAACACTATATCCGTCATGCAAAAAGAGGAAAAAAGAAAACTTCTATGGGTAGGGATATTTGCAGTAGCAATGGCTTTTGTAGAAACAATGATTGTCTACTATTTAAGAAAATTATACTACCCAGATCAGATTCTTTTTCCGCTGAACACTTCAATGCCAACTGAGATACTAGTTCTTGAGTGGATAAGAGAAGCTTCCACAATAATAATGCTCGTTGCAATAGCGGCTCTTACTGGAAAAAACATAAAACAGAAAGTGGCGTATTTCCTTTACGCCTTTGCTATTTGGGATATTTTTTATTATGTCTGGCTGAAAGTAACATTAGACTGGCCCTCTTCTCTTATGACTTGGGATGTTTTATTCCTAATCCCAATAACCTGGGCATCTCCTGTAATATGCCCGATTATAGTATCATTATCTATGATTCTCTACGCCTTTGCAGTTTTGCGCTCTGAGAAAAACAAGTTTACAAAAAAGCAGATAATCTGTCTTTCACTTGGAGGTATTTTGATTTACGCCTCTTTTGTATGGAACTACTCTGCCTTGTTTCTAAAAAAAGGGTATGTCCTGAAATTCTCTGAAGTTGCAATTGAAAAAGAAATACTTACTATCGCCTCCACCTATGTTCCGGATTATTTTAACTGGCCGCTTTTCATCCTAGGAATAATCCTTGCACTTGGCTCTTTATACTTTTTCTATAAAGGCAGAAAAAAGTAAAAAAGTTCTAGAATAATGATCTTTCTAAAATATAAAATACACAATCTACAATAACAATCTTTTAAAATGCCTTTGCCTGCTAATGAGTATGTCTGAAGATGGAACATGGATGACTATAAGGCAGATAAAAGAAGCAGGCTCAACATATTGCATTGCAACTCTTTATAGTAAAGTTACTTCTGATACACAGTTTGAAACAAGAAGGGCTCGTACTCAGGGAAAACCTATAGAAGTTCTCGTAACCTCTGAAAATATTTCGAGATTTAGAATAAGAAAGAAACTGGATTTTACAAAAATAGAACCTTTAGAACAAGGGGTCAGTGAAGTGATTGTCCATACAATTTCCGGGGATTATCCAGTCTCTTCCGGTGATGGATACGGCTCTAAATATTTTTCAGAAGTAATGAGGGGCATTTTGCCGAAATCAGTGAGTTCAAAAGAAATTGAAGAGCTGTTTGTTTCAAATGCAAAGCATGAAGGGCAATCAAAAAAAATTGATGGCTCAAGATTAATTGGACTAGCATTAGAATCAAAAAAGGCTAAGTTTCTAGACTCTAATCTATTTAATCATTTATCAGGAGAAGCAGGTATTAATTTAGATGAAGTCGCCCCGGCGCTGCAAAGAGCAGCCAGGGGGTATATTAAAAAATTATCGCCGAATCTTCCTTATATTTGCAGAACTGACCTTCCCGAAGTAGTTAAATTAATAAGAAAAGAAATCTATGGTGTTGATGACTGGCCTGAAGAAGTTGACTTAAAAGGAAAAAATGAAAAAACAGGTGATGTTCAAGAATCTTCTGCAAAAGAAGAAACTGCAGAAAAAGCAACAACAAAATCTGCAGAGCCTAACAACAGATTTTACATAGAAGTTCCTGGAATTCTAGGAGGCACAAGAATTTGTTTTGAAACCGGAAGTAAACAAATACATGTAAGAGATGTAAGAACTAAACCAAGCGGAATTGAGGTGATTGTTGACACTGAAGAAACAATAACCACTGAAAAAAGCGCTTCAGACCATGGGAAATGGTGTACTGCCTCACAATTAAGTGAGATTACTAGGTTGCACATTGCAACTATAAGAACAAAATTAAAAAAATACGAAAAAGAATTGAGTGTAAGAAGAAGACAAGACTTAGGAAGAGCTTATGAAGCGAAAATTACACTAGACAATTATAATCTAATCGGACTTACAAAAGAAAAAGCCAGGCAACTTTTCAACATTCAGGAAGTTCCTGAATCAACAATAAAAAAAACTACACAAAAGCATGATGGAGATAGCAGGACTAAAGAACACATCAAACAAGAGACTGCTCAAGAACAGCCAGTAGTAATTGATATTTCAGGAAAGAATTATGAGTTTGTTCTTTCAAAAATTTACGAGCCAAAAGAAATATACGAAATTTTAAAACAAGTTCATGCTGGTGTTTTTACGCCTCTTACGGTAGATAAAATACTTGAAGAGCTTAAATCCAGCTTAGGATTAGAAGGCAGAAAGCTGGCTGATTACATAAAAAGCGTAAATGGCATGATGGACTTGTCCAGTACCGGGACTAAACTAAGATTACAGGAGATTGGTGCTTCTGTAGAAAACCTAAAAACAGACCCTGAATTATCTCAGTATCTAAGGAGTGCTCAGGGACTAAGAGAACAGTATATATTAAGAGCAGACCTTCCTCAGATACAAAAGGCTGTCTCAGAAAGGAAGAGCTTAACAAGAGGGCCTGTGCCTGTTACTGGCCCAGATAGAGAAGCATCGAAAAAAATTGTTACTGACTCAGACAAAAAAGAGGAAGAAGCGAGACAAACTGCTTTTTATGGATGGACAAAAAGACTAGAAAAAAAAAGCATGATGCCTGAAGATCTTTCATTAGAAAAGTTAACCAGTTCAGGAGTTTTAATAACTAATACAAAAGAGTCAATTAATCTTACTTTTGGAGCTTTTGAAAGAGAAATGGAGGGTTTCAGATTTTTTAATCTCGACAGGATAAGAAGAGGCATTCCTGGAGAACCGGGCTGGAGAGAATTTTATGGAGATTACTTACCTAAATTATTAGAAGCAGGAATCATAAAAAATATAGCTCAAAGTTGTGGAGGTCCAAAAAACTCTCATTTTTATGTAATCAAAAAAGGAAAGTATAAAGAAGATGCTTTTGAAGTCCTCGGTATAAAGCCAGATTCAACAGAATGAACAACAAACCTTAAATAACCATACTTCTAAATATAATTATGGAGCTAAAAGAAATTAAATCCTTTATTCAGGAGAAAGAAAAGCAGATTTCTGTCTTGTATAAAAATCTTAATTCTTCTTACTGGACAGCTTCTATCTCAGGAAAAAAAGAAGATTATGATAAATATGCAGAGAACGAGCTGGCATTAAAGAGATTTTTCAACAACAAAGAAGATTATGAAAAAATTAAGAGCATGAAAGAAGAAAATATAGATAATAAAATTACAGCAAGGCAGCTGAAACTCTTGTATTATGCTTACCTCTCCTATCAGGGGGATTATAAATTAATGGAAGAAATCACAAAGAAAGTTACTGCAACAGAGCAGAAGTTCAACACTTTCAGGGCAAAAATAGGCAGCAAGGAGTATACTGAAAATGAAATAAAAGAAATTATGAAAAAAGATAAAAGCAACAAAAAGGCAAAAGAAGCATGGGAAGCAATTAAAGTTCAGGGGGCAATTGTTGAAAAAGATGTTTTGGAAATTGTTAGATTAAGAAACAAGCTGGCAAAGTCTCTTGGATTTAGGGATTACTACGAGTTTTCTCTTGAAGTTGGAGAGCAAAAAGAAAAGGAAATAGAAAGTATAATGGATGAGCTTGACAAATTAACAGAAATTCCATTCAAAAATCTCAAAGGAGAAATGGACCTTGTTCTTTCCAAGAAATACAGGATTAAAAAAGAAGAATTAGGGCCATGGAATTACGGAGATCCTTTTTTCCAGGAAGGTCCTGAGATATACGAAATAAGCCTGGATAGTTACTATAAAGAAGATATTGTCGAAAAGGCAAGAAAATATTACAAAAGCATTGGCTTGGATGCAGAAGGTATATTAAGCAGAAGTGATTTATACGAAAAGCCGGGAAAAAACCAGCATGCTTACTGCATGGATATTGATAGAGAAGGAGATGTAAGAACCTTGCAAAATCTGAAGAATACAGAAAGATGGATGGAAATTCTTCTTCATGAATTAGGGCATGCAATATACAGCTCTAACCACAACTCCTCACTTCCATTTATCTTAAGGGATTCTGCGCACACTTTCACAACAGAAGCAATAGCCATGCTTTTTGGAAGAAAAGCAAGAAACGTAGAGTTTATTAAAAACTACTGCCAAATCAGCGAGCAAGAAGCTGAAAAAATAAATAAGACAGTAAAAAAAATATTAAGGTTAAGGATGCTTGTTTTCTCGCGATGGGTACAAGTTATGTTTAGGTTCGAGCAGCAGCTATATAAAAACCCAGAGCAGGATTTAAAAAAGTTATGGTGGGATTTAGTTAAAAAGTATCAATTAGTTAATTTTTCAAGAGATGCTCCAGACTGGGCTTCTAAATACCACACTGTTTCAGCTCCAGTCTACTACCATAATTATCTTTTAGGAGAGCTTTTAGCCTCTCAAATACATAATTATATAACAAAAAATATAACCAAAGACCTAGACTCAGACTATACAGGTAAAAAGGAAGTTGGAGAGTATCTAATAAAAAACATCTTCAGCGTAGGAGCAAGGTATCGCTGGGATGAAATGATAAAAAGAGCACTAAAAGAAGAGCTAAATCCAAAATATTTTGTAGAAGAGTTTACAAAATAAGATTAAAGTTAAATATCTCATGGGGGGATATCCATTTTTTTCTAAAGACAAAACATTTAAATAGTATTACTCCAGTAATACTCTATGGAAAACCAGTCTGAAATGGAATGTGTTCCTGCAAAACTAACCAAGAGAATAGTCAACGAAATGGAAGGGCTAATTAAGCAGGGGTGGTATGCAAACAAATCCGAGCTTATTCGGGATGCTGTCCGCGATTTAATTAAAAAGCAAAAAGTCGCTCAATTGGAATCTGCAATAAAAAATGATATCCAATGGGGACTTTATGGCAAGTAAGGCAGTTTCTAATACCGGACCAATAATCCATTTAACTGAAATTGACTTAATCAAATCATTAAATATTTTCTCAGAAATATTAATTCCAGGAGAAGTTGAAAACGAGCTGAAGGAATCTGACACACAAATCCCAAGAAAAGTAAAAGTAATAAAAATATTGCCCGAATTCAAAGACAGGGTCAAAATAATTACAAATCAAGAGAATCTTGATTTAGGCGAAGCATTTGCAATAGTTCTGACAATTCAGGAAAAAGCAGATTGTTTTTTGACAGATGACTTGGATGCCAGAGAAACAGCTACAAGATATAACCTTCAGGTTCACGGAACAATTGGAGTTGTGCTAAGAGCTTTCAGAGAAAAAATAATTGACAAGAAAACAGCCATTGAAAAAATAAATGATGTTTATCATAAATCTTCTTTATTTATAACTAAAGATTTAGTTGATGAGGTCATAAATTCCATAGAAGAGTTTGCGAAATAGCTCATTCAACATAATGCAGCACAAAATCAAACCACTTGACTTCTGTCCTGCACTCTCCTGTTTCATCATATCTTCTGCTTACATACTCATTGCTCTTGCATATTAAAATCTCTTTTGCGCTGCAAACCTTCGCAACATTCACAACGCCCCAGGCAAAGAGCATATCTTCGCTGCTGCAGCTGTTGCACGAAATCTCCCCGTCTTTTTCGCACAAACAGCTCATCTCAGTGCAGGCAGTTATGCCACTATTTAAAAATGCTCCAGCTACAAATCCGATTATAACCGCAGCAACTAAGATAAAAAGAACATAAAAGTACTTATTCATTTCAATCCTCGTTTTTTTGATCTTTCTTAAAACTCCCAAAAGCCTCTTTTCTGACTTCCCTTGAATATTTATGCGCAAGATGAAGCGGCTCAGGGAGTTTATGCGGGAGCCGGATAAACTTCTTTGCCATTTCATAAGCTGTGCTGATTGAAATTAAGTTTCCAGGACTTACGTACATTGGCTTGCTTCCTG
>Ga0154703_169_pt1 | contig 8770 bp, 3 predicted proteins | sample Rifle2008BG13ft_FD_105563 | JGI IMG/M metagenome (GOLD analysis project Ga0154703, IMG submission 105563) | Candidatus Pacearchaeota archaeon RBG_13_36_9
TACTCTACAAAGGACGCTAAAGAGAAAGAGGTAGTGGTGTTATTAGGGTATTCTTTAGAAGAGGATATTAACCAGGCTCTATCAAAGAAGCCTAAAAATTATGTTTCTTTTAGGAAAAATCTTATTTTTCCAGATATAGATTTAGTTATTCGGCCTAAAGAAATGAGGCCATCTAAAGGGCCGATTTATGCAATGGCTCAGGCGCAAATGATAACTTTAGATAAATTAAATCCGGAGGTTAAAAGAGAAGATTTGGAGTTGGTATTAGAAGAGTATTCTGGATTAAGAGCTTATAGAAGTGATAAATCATTTAATCCTTATCATAAACTAAACAAAATTTAGGAGAAAAATAAAATGAAACTTGAAAAAATAATAAAACAGATAAAGACAAAAGGAAATGCCTTTTGCAATGGTCTTGGAGACATTCTTACTTTAGAGATGAATAGTTTCAGAAGATATGGGGCTTTTTTTGGATCTATTGCCCCCCCAATAATTTTTGGTTATCTTGCAGCTTCGGGAAGTGGAATTCTCTCTCCAGAAATAGAAGAATATATTAAAAATGATTTTGGGAGACAATATGTTGCAGGAATGCTGGTGGCTTTAACCAGTGCTCCCGGATTAACGGCTTGGTGCGGAATACCTATGGGAATAGTTGGATATACAATAGGTAAAGAAATGGATAATATGCTTAATCGATTTCATAGAGGTAATACATAAATACTGGCCCTGATTGATTTTATATAATAAGCATTTAAAAAGTCTATTTAAGAGAATGAATGAGCATTAGGAAAGAAAAATTATTACAGAAAAAGCAGATATTTAAAACTCCCCTAGTTTCATCTGCTTTTTTCCGTCAATAATCTCTTTTAGGTTTATTCCGAAAACTTCAATTATGTTTTCAACTGCCGGCAGAATCTGCCGCTCAAGGTAGTACTTTATGTTATACTCTCCTTTTTCATCCGGCAGCTTTACTTTCTCCCGCACCAGTTTCTTCTTTCCTTTTGTTTCTGCTATGAAATATTCCAGGAGCATGCCTAGGTCTATTGGAAGCCCTTTTTCTTTTATTTTTCTTGCAGCTATAACATGGGGAGTTATGGATTTATATTCATCCAGCGGCTTTTTTAATTGAGTGCGTATCATAATATCTTTTTTCTCAACTTCCCTGTTTTTTATTTTTTTTATTGTCTCTTTTATTATTTCCAGGGCTTTTTTTTCGTTTCCATCTTCTAAAATTGCCTGCAGGACTTTATTCTGAAGCGCTCTTGCAAGGTCGCACCAGTCTCTTCTTACTGTTTCAAATCCTCTTATTTTTAATTTTCCTTGTTCGTCAATTAGGGCATATTTTTTCTTGGCTCCAAAATCTCCTGTTCTTTTTTTTACCCAGATTCCTCTTTTATAAAAATCCTCCAATTCTAATTCCATTATTCCTGGAAGTTCTGAATTAAGCTTTTCAAGAAAATCTGACGTTTGCTCTTTAGTTTTATTATTTAATGTAAATCCGCAAGAATCTGTATCTCCGAAGACTACCCCGTATCCTTGTTCACTTACTTTATCCATTGTCCATTTATTAAATTTCCTTACAAAGGCGAGCGTGGAAGCTGCCGCTTCTATTGAATAATACCTTGCTCCAAAAAACCCCATATATCCATAATAAGCGTTTGCCAGCAGCTTGTATGCATTGCTTCTTGCTTTTTTAATCGGATCTGGTTTTTCTCTAAGCTCTTTTTTATATTTTTTTCTTAGTTTTACAATTTCTCCAAGAAGGCTTGGGAAAAAACCCGGGTTTTTAGAAAAACAGAATCTTTCTTTTTTTCCTTCTAACTCTAATTCAGGAGACTCATAGCAGTCTTCTTCTTTTTTTTCTAATAACGTAGTTTTGGAGAGATTGTAGGAAACCATAATGCTAGCATGCATGCTTGTGAAATCGAAAATAGCAAGATTTTCGTACAATCCAGCAGTTGGCTGGAAGACAAAAGCCCCTTCGTATTTTTCCCTCTGCCTTCTTCTGCCTATTTCATCATGAAGTGGCCTTTTCTCTTCTATCTCGTTGTATTTCTCCAGGTTGTGAAGAATGTAAGATTCAACGATCTGGGACATTGAACTTCTTGTTATCTCAAATAAGGGTTCTTGTATAATTTTTGAGAACTCCAGCATGTCGGGCCAGAGCTTTTCTGTAAGCTTATAAGTTAAAATAGAGTCCTGAAGATTGTATTCGAAAAATTCCTGCCAGTCCTGCTTCTTGTTTTTAACGTGCTCAAAAACATCAAAGTTTTTTTTGCCCTCTCCTAAAAGTTCAGAAGCCACGTCGTTTAATCCTAACGTTTCACTGGTTAGATACTGGCTATAAACAGATTCTATAAATCTGAAAATATCCAAATGTATTATGCCGCACAAGCTTGCACTTGGTATCCTTCCTCTTGCAAAAGCTGGCTGCCTGTTATCCAGTCCCAGGGCCAGCCTTACCTTATTTTTTTCAGCCCGCGCCCTTAAATAGGGCATGTCAAAGCCGTCTGAAAAATAGCCTACAAGAATATCAGGAGACTCTTTTCTTACATATTCTACAAAAGCTTCGAGCATGCTTGCTTCATCTTTAAAGCATTCCACATACTCTTTGGATTTTTCACATTTTTTCCAGGAGAGGACTTTTTTGAAGTTTTTGCCGACCAAGGAAATCATTAACACTTCCCCTTTTCCTATGCCAAACTCCCCTGCTTCTATGTCAAAAGCAAGAATTTTTGGAGAAAACTGGATGTCTTCTGCTTCTTCTATTTTCTCTGCTTCGTAGCATTCATCCACATCAATCCTGTCAATGCCTCCAAACTCCAGGGTTCCATTAAGAAGCCTTCCTTTTATTTTGTACCATCTAAGTGGGATTAGCTTGCTCTCTATTATGTATTTTGTTAGCAAAGGAACATCGTAGCCCCTTCTTGCTTCTATTTCTGGAAAATCCAAATTGTCTGCAACTTCGTGGGCATCTTTATAATTGCTGATAAAAATTTTTACAGCTTTTATTGGCTTTCCCAGGAAATTTTTATCGTGGATCTCTGTTTTTATGACTTTGGTTATTCTATTGGTACTTTTAATTTTTATTTTTTCAATATCTTTTATTACTTCTTTTATTTGTTTTTCATTTATCTCTTTTTTGAGAATTGCCCAGAGGTAGGGATTGAATTTATCAATAATGCAGAGCCTTTTTCCTTTTTCATTTCTTCCGATTATTCTTAGATAGTTTTTACCTTCCCAGTCAAAATAGTCATAGTCCAGAGGAATAAAAAGAGTTTCCATGACTTAAAATGGGGAAAGATTATTTAAAGGTTGAGATTGTGCATTGGATATGGTTGAGGGAACTAAGGCAGTAAGCAGGAGGTTATTTTTAGGATTAGCTGGGGTGGTTTTAGCTGGATGCGCTGTTCCCCAAGCCAGAGTTGAGACTCCTGGATTTGAAGCGGGAGCTTACAATTATTTAACAGACGAATTCATAATAAGGGGGCTGCATAATCTTGGTTCCCCTTTATTTGATTTTAATGATAGGGAAGTTAGAGAAGCTTATGAAAGAGCAAGTGCCCAGAGAGGATTGATTTATGACAAGGATTTTGATGGGGCAGGTAAAATTGAGTTTGAGGTTGAAAGGCATCTTTATTTGCATGGAAATAAGACTTTGATTCTGCTTTCAGGGGCTGCGTTTCATATTTATGGTGCAGTAAGAACTTTGGAAAAGCTCAATACAGGATATATTTCTATAACTCCTAGGAAGATAAAATTTGGGGATGTTTTAGAAAGCAATAAAATCTTTAAATATCCAGCTGAATCTGAACTGGGCAAAGCGAGAGAGATGCTTGAAATACAGATGAGAAGAGCCAATGGAATTTCTGCAGAAATGGGATATGGAAATTTGTTTGGTTTTGTTGAAAAAGTATCTTCAGATAAAAAAGAAGCCGGGAATATAGCAGTAGGAATTGAAGAAACTGGCTTGCATAATCTTTATACTTCAGAATATACCGGCAGGGTTTATTCTGCTTTCGGAGATTTTTTAGAAAGATTTCATCCCAGAAGCATTTTATTTCTAAGAGAAAACATGTTTTTTTATGAGGACAAGGGAAGGGAAGATTTTTTTAAAAAAGCAAAAAAGCTCGGAATTTCAGTTGAGATTAGTGGATTTTAGAAACCAAAGAAAGTTTTAATGAGCCTTACTAAAGACTCCCAAAATCCAACATTGAGGGAAGGAAGCGCGCCGGCTTCTATTTCCCAGGACCCTTCGTATTTTCTACTGTTATATTCCAGAACAGCATATACTCTGTATAAACCATTTTGAGAAGCGCCTATTAAAGGAGGATTCCATTCAGTATCTAGTTTCATATAATTATTGGCAGGTATTGTCACCTGCTTGTTTACAACGATTCTTTCATCGACCCAAGAGCCTCCTGATTTTCTTTGTAAAATCATCTTTAAGTTTCCAGTGACTGCAAACGATTCCTTGTTTGTTATTTTTGACTCTCGTGTTCCTATTATGATTTTTCCCCAGTTGCTTTTTCCTGCAGAGGTAACCACCTGGAATAATCCTGATTGGGGTGCTCCATTTGGAACTACGCAGATTATTTTATCATCTGACCAGCTTTGTGTTTGTGCTTCTACACCATTCTCAAAAATAACTTTTGAAGTGCTTTTTTCACCTCCGAAATGGTCTCCGTATATTGAGAAGGCTTGGCCAACTGGAACCATTGAAGGGGCCACGTAATCTATAACAGGAGAGTAGTAGAGCCTAGCAAGATAAATTTCTTCGCTTGAGTCTCCGCTTTTTTTGTCAACATAAACAATTGTACTTTCATAAATATCCTGATTTTTGCCTTTTCCTGAATCAGTAATCTTTGTTTTCTGTCCTACATCTACATCATACATCTGGATATCGCTGTTTGGATTGAAAAAATCTGAACCCCGGTATTCCCATGTAATAACTTTATCGTATATTTTAGGGTCTGTGGCTCCGCTAGTGTCTGCATTTATAGTGATATCAGAGCCATTTGCCAGATTGGATAGCTTCAGGCTTTTTGAATTAAAGTCACCTTCTGCTACATAAACAATTAGGTTGTTATATGCAGAGGCATCAGAAGGAGTCATGACTCCGAATATGTCTTCAATTAACACTCCTTCGCTTCTTTTGGTGGTAAGATTATATCCAAAAATACCAGAAGGGATTCCTAGCGTAATCCCGTATAATCCCAGGTCTTCGTATACTGAAGGGTTTTCTGAGAAGATATCATCTACAATAGTGCCTTTTTGCTGTTTTGTCAGGTCGTAATATTTTATTTCCTCTGGAAACCCGGTTTTGTAGATGACTTTATCCTTATAGATGTCAACTTCTTCCATATCCTGCATTCCTGCAGAGTCCAGCAAGACTTTTTGTTTGGTAGCTGCATCATACTTGTAGAGACTGGATGTTTCTGCCCATACAATATTATCTCCATAGACTTCTGGATAGTTTGCATTAGTGGCAGAGGGGATAGTTGTTTTTTGGCCAGTAGAAATATCATACAAGATTATTCCGTTCTCTTTCCAGACTATTTTATCCTTATATATCGATGGATTGTCCTGGTTAATTGCATCGTTGGTAATTTTAGTTTTCTCTATGTATAATGTTAGGAAGGTTATATTATGAGAAGCACTAAACTGGTTGTCAGCTGCTGTAAATGTTGTTAGGTAGCTGCCTTTATTGGCTATTGATGGGCTCCACGAGAAAGTGTTTGTTATGGTGCTGAAAGATGCTCCCGGAGGGAGATTCTTGGCGGAGTAGGTCAGCTTCCCCCATGGAGAGGATGGGTCGTCTGGGTCAGTCGCCTCTATTTTCATTTCAATCGACTTGCCTATTTCGACGATTCTTTTGCTAGGCATTTTTGCGAATGTTGGCGGCTGATTTATATTGTCAATCTTGACTCCAACGTATTTCCTTATGCTCTTGCCGTCTTTAGTAAATACTTGTACAGTCAAGAGAGTTTCTCCTTCTGGAGCTGTTGTTGTGTCCCATGTGCTAAGAATCCCATTATCTACAGGTGACGTGGAAGATTTGATTAGAACAGGGGGACTTGGAATGCTTTGAGGAGTGTAATATACCTCATATTTATCAAAGTCAGTCTTGGCAGAAGCAGAGCCTATTATATTTACTGTCCCTTTTATATAACTGTTCTCAGCAGGGGATGTTATTTCTATCTTTATATCTCCAACAGCTGCTTTTACTGACCAAAGCCCATTTATCCTTCCGTATCCAAAATAAGGGTCTTTTCCGGGGTTTCCCAAATCATCTGCAAAATTACGTATAAAATCTCTTACCTGCTCAAAGGTAAAATCAGGATTTACAGACAAAATGAGCGCAGCAAGTCCTGCAACATGGGGGGTTGCCATTGATGTTCCTTGCGCAGTTGTGTATCCAGTGCCGACTTTTTTGCCCATGGAGGTGCCAGCGGCCTGTACTGAAAGTATGTCTGTGCACCCCGGAGCAGCCACGTCAATTGCATCTCCATAATTTGAAAAGCTGCATTTTTCGTCTTTTTCAGATGATGCCGCAACTGCAATTGTGTAATTTTTGTTTGCAGGAGAATAATCTTTTACATCTTTGTTGTCGTTTCCTGCTGCAAAAACAACAATAGCTCCTTTGCTGTAGGCATAAAAAGAAGCTTCTTCTGCTGCAGGGTCTGAGCCTCCATTACCACTTCCCCCAGGCCCCCAGCTGTTGCTTATGACTCTTGCTCCATTATCAACAGCATACCTTATCCCTTTCCCAAGTTGTTCGGTTGTTCCGCTTCCACCAGAGTTCAGGCCTTTTACTGCTATTAGTCTTGCTTTTGGAGCCATTCCAATTATCCCCTTTGCGTTGTTCCCAACTGCAGCAATAGTCCCAGAGCAGTGAGAGCCGTGGCCGTGGTCATCTTTTGGATCGTTGTCGTTATTTGAAAAATCCCAGCCATAGATATCGTCAATAAAACCATTTTTGTCATCATCTATACCGTTTCCGGCTATCTCATCCTGGTTTTTCCACATATTATCTTTTAGGTCTTCGTGAGTATAATCAATGCCAGTATCTACAACTGCAACTATTATACTCTGACCTTCTGAAAGGCCCCATGCCTGATTAGTTTGTGTTTTAGTTATTCCCCATAAGTCATCGTAAGCCTGGCCCCATGCTCCGGTAGACCATACACCATCTTGATTTGCATCGGCGTATAAGTCATTTGGGTTCGGAGTGCTTATTGTATAAATGTAATTTGGCTGAGCATACTCTATCTCAGGGTTTTTGTTCAGTTCTTCAACTAGCCCGATAACATCTCTTTGTGTCTCGAAAGTATAGATTTGAAGAAGGCCGACAGCTTCTTCTGGAGTAATTGGTTCCACGTAAGAGAATTGGAATTGTATTTCCTGCATGTACTGTTTCAGGCTCGTATCCTGGAACATAAGCTGCTGGTGCAGGTCACCAAAAAAATCATTGGAATTGTACAGATTATATTCCAGCATCAGATTCGTGGCTTTGAAATCCATTTCAGGCATAATAATAGAGTAGTTTGAGGAATAGACTTCTGAAGCATTCCTATTATCCTTGAATTTGACAATAACTTCTCCTGGGACATAGTTTCCGTACATGTTTGTTTCTGGGTAAGAGGTATAACCTAAAGAGGCTGAATATTCAGGAGGGTCAGTTATTTGTATGTCTTCTCCAATATTGTAGTTATATTTTAAGGTTGCAACAGACACTTCTATATCTGCCACATTTGCTTCTCCGCACGTTATTCCATTCCAGCTGCAAACCAGACTGCACGGATCTTTGGCACATTCGCATTGGTCATAATCTGCGCAAGACAAGATGCGGACACTGCATAATATATCCTTTGATACGCAATCATCTCCAGTGGAAGAAGGATCATAATAGCCCCCACAGTAATTATTGCATTTATCACAGTTGCAGTAAGTTCCCCAGTAAGTCTCGCAATCAGAAAGAGAGGTGCATGCCTTCTCTTTGCAGTCATTGACAGGGTCACAATATTCCCATTTTTGGCATAAATTATTGTCAGGGGTGCTTGTGCACTGGTCTGTGTTTTCATTGCAGGTGTTTACAGTGCATTTTATAGAATCTAAGCAGTCTCTGCCGCTTCCCTTGCATTTTCCAGATATACAAATGTCTCCTGTAGTACACCATAAGCTATCATCACATGAAGTGCCTTCAGGCTTGAACAAATCTGCAGGGCACTGTCCAGAGTTTCCTGAGCAGGTTTCAGCTAAATCACAAAAGCCTGTGCTTTGCCTGCAAATATCAGAAGTTGAATTAAAGGCTATTTCGCAGTTATTTGATGAGTTGCATCTTCCTATTGAGCAGGTATTTGTTAGAGCTGAGCATTCGCTATTGGTCAAACATGCCTTTTTATCAAAGCACACGCCATCAATACATTCTTGGTTTGCAGAGCAGCCAGCGCTGTTAGTGCACTGGACGCATTTTCCAGAACCGTCACAAAATCTTGGGGGGACGCAGGATTCGTCATTTGCTCCTAGAGGTACAGCTTGCTGCCAGCATCCATTTACGCATATTGGCTCGTAGCACATAGTATCTGTGCAGGAAATAGAATCAGCAGGGCAGTTTTCATTTGGCTCGCAAGTCCCATCCCCGCACTTTTCAGCACAGCCTGAATCAGCCATATCTGTTTTTCCATCGCAGTCATTGTCTTTAATGTCTCCGCAGTTGTTGTTTGTTTTATTTTCTTCTTTTGTTATAACACTGTAAGAGCATCTATTT